>Ga0206682_10000094_pt1 | contig 84074 bp, 78 predicted proteins | sample M240m12015metaG_FD_155444 | JGI IMG/M metagenome (GOLD analysis project Ga0206682, IMG submission 155444) | Ammonia-oxidizing marine archaeal communities from Monterey Bay, California, United States - M2 40m 12015 | ecosystem: Environmental > Aquatic > Marine > Intertidal zone | place: USA... | reverse complement strand
TCGAGCCGACGTAAAGAATACTTGAGCCCTTGCTCATGAGTGGTATCAACATTTGGTTGAGGCTGTTTGGGGCGACTAAATTAATTTCCAATATTCTTCGAAACTCATTTGAATCAGTTGTGCTAACGCTGTCGTTGGCCAGTAGCGCTGCATTGTGAATAAGTACGGTTTCTCCAACGCTACCTAAATGCTCCTGTATCTGCGCGGATATTTCTTGCAGAAAGTTAGGCTGCGAAAGGTCACAGGCAATGTTAGTGACGCCCGCTTCTGGGCAAGGCGTGCGAGATAAATTGATGACATTGTAGCCAGTCGCTTTGAATGCCGCGGCGGTGGCTTGACCGATACCGGAGCTTGCGCCGGTAATAACTAAATTTTTCATATCGTTTCCATGTGATGACAGCAAGGCAAAATCTAAGGGTAGATGAGATTTGTTTGGTGTTTGGTTGCTATGCTCGGCATATGTCTATTCTGGGCTACTTTCGTCCTTATCCCGCAGAACTCCATTTTGCACTGGCCCATTGGCCTTCGCCCGAGGCGCAGCGCAACAGCATATTATCTATGTCCAAGGCCTTTATATCTTCACGCTCCAACAACTTTGCCAGTAGGTACTGGGCCAATTCTTCCACCGTAATGTTACGAATGGGCAGCAGGGTGAGGTCTCGTTGTAAAAACGGAATGCGCTCGCCATTAAAAACGACATAAGTGTAGTCGTCTTGTTCGTCTATTTCTAAATAGGGTGATCGCGTGGGCATGAGCACTTGCTCGTCCAAATCGTCACACAACTGTTTAACGGCTTTCTTCAAAATGTTGTAGTCGAAGGTTAGACCGTCGTCTTGCATTGGCGCGTCTGCATCCAAGGTCACCTGAAAGTTGTGCCCGTGCAGGTTTTCCCGCTCGGTTGCGCTGAACAGGGTGAAGTGCGCTGCGGCAAAGTGCAGATATTCTTTACTGATTTCTATAGTGGTGTTTTGCATAGCTCAAGATTAACACTGGTTTGAAGATTTCGCTTTTCCATGCACAGGATACATTTTGCGTGTCTTGATTATGTGAAGGTAGCTTTCACTAGGTTAGGCCTGATTCAGGGTGATAGATTTAGCCTCAATTAAGGGTAGTATCCTTTGCAGAGAAAATTGGGAGAAAGAGTATGCGTTTCGATTTAACGCCGGAACAAGTGGCCTTTAAAGCAGAAGTTGAGGCATTTCTATGCGAGAACTTGCCCAAAGCAGTGGCGGATAAAGTGCGCTTTGGCGCCAGTGTTTCCAAGCAAGAGCTGGGTGATTGGACCAAAGTTTTAAATGCCAGAGGTTGGGCCGCGCCGCACTGGCCGGTAGAGCATGGGGGTACAGGCTGGAATCTTGTGCAGCGGCATATTTTTGATGTTGCATGTCGCGCCCATCATGCACCGCAATTGTCGGGCTTTGGTTTCAATATGGTGGGTCCCGCTATTATTAAATATGGCAATGCCGAACAAAAAGCCGACTGGTTGCCAAAAATCCGCAATGCAGAATTATGGTTTTGCCAAGGTTATTCCGAGCCTGAGGCGGGCTCAGATTTGGCCAGTGTGCGTACGCGTGCAGATAAAGACGGTGACGACTATTTAGTTACGGGCTCCAAAATATGGACTTCTGGCGCCGAAATGGCCGATTGGATTTTTTGTTTGGTGCGCACCAATCACGATGTGCAGCAACAAAAGGGCATTAGTTTTGTGCTGTTCGATCTTTCTTTGCCCGGCGTCAGTGTGGAGCCGCTTTATGCATTCAATGGCAAGCGCCTGTGGAATCAGGTGTTTTTTGATGGCGTGCGCGTGCCGATGAGTCAGCGTTTAGGCGATGAGGATCGTGGCTGGACCGTGGCAAAAAGTTTGCTCGGTGACGAGCGCATAATGGTTTCTAGAGTGGCTGAAAATAAACGTATTCTCGGCAACGTGCGTGAAGTGATGGCCGCTCAAATTGAACGGGGTATTGATCTGCCCAGCGGTGTGCGCGATGAAATTAGCGCGTTAGAGATTCGCCTTCACGCTTTGGAAATGACCAGTATGCGCATTTTGACCGAGGCTGACGCGGGCACTCAAATTGGCGCAGAGCCGAGTATGTTAAAGCTCAAGGGCAGCGAGTTAGTGCAGGCGCAGGATGAGTTGTTGTTCCGCATGGTGGACTACTTGGCGTTACCAAAAGATTCCAGCCATTTGGGAGATGGGCCGGTAGGGCCTGTGTGGGCCGAGTACGTGGCGTCCGGGCGTTACCACCATCGCGGCTATACTATTGCGGGTGGCTCTTCTGAAATTCAGCATAACATTATTGCTAAGCAGGTACTCGGGCTCTAGGTGAGTAAATAGAGGGGCAAATAGCTTTGCTAATAATTGGCAATAAAAAAGGGGGCTGTCGGCCCCCTTTCTTGTCCTTTTTTCTTTTTTTTCGTGTCTGCTCTGCTTTTTAAGTTTTTCAGCCAATCACGCCAGCAGCGATTTCAGATCAGTTTCTGGGTCTGCTAATTTGGCTGGGTCAGCGGGCTTGCCGACCAATTGCTTGCATAACATAAATTCTTTCGGGCTATTAACCGCATCCGCTGCCACTACTTTACCGTCCTTTAAGTAGAATATTGCGAATTGATGGGTGTCCATGTCGCCGCGCAATACTTGGCTGTCGCCGTCTGCTGAGAAGCCTACCATCTGTAGTTTAAGATCGTATTGATCTGACCAGAACCAAGGTATAGCTGCGTAGACTTTATCATCGCCGAGCATGTTAGCGGTACTTACCCGCGCTTGATCCATTGCGTTGGGTACAGACTCTAACCGCAGGCGCTTATTCATTAACGGGTTGGGGTGGTTGGTGCAATCACCCGCAGCATAGATATCTGGGTCCGATGTGCGGCAGTGGTCGTCTACGACAATGCCGTTGTCACAGTGAATGCCTGCCTCTTCAGCGATCTCAATATTTGGGATGATCCCAATGCCCACAATAACAATGTCTGCATCAAAGCTTTCGTCGCCACATAACACTTTTTCTACGCTACTGTTGCCGGAGAAACCGGTGACCCCGGTTTGGGTGTGTATGTGCACGCCGCGATCAGTGTGCAGCTTGTGGTAGTAGGCCGACATCTCAGGTGTGGTGACGCGCTGTAAAATGCGTTCTTCCATTTCTAGCACGTGGACATTCATGCCCAGTTCTATGCCAACTGCTGCGACCTCTAGGCCAATGTAGCCGCCGCCGACAATGACCAGATTGGCGCCAGGCTTAACGTCTGCGCGAATGCCATCTACATCATCCATTGTCCGTAGGTAGTGGATACCCGATAGGTCGCTGCCCTCAATGCTTAATTTACGCGGGCGCGAGCCTGTGCTGATGAGGAGTTTTTCGTAAGCAATGGTTTCGCCATTGTCTAAGTTAATGGTCTTTGTACTGGGGTCGATTTGGGTGGCCCTAGTATCCAGCATGAGCTGTATATCTTTGTCCGCGTAAAATTTCTCTGCACGCAGGTAAACTTTGTCAGCGAGTTGAGTGCCCGCTAGATATTGTTTCGAGAGTGGTGGGCGCTGATAAGGCACGTGTGCTTCGTCACCGATAATGGTGATGGGGCCTTCAAATTTTGCTTGGCGAAGGCTAGCTGCGGCTTGGCCGGCTGCATGGCCTGCGCCGATGATGACAATACCCGTCATGGAAGTTCCTTGGTGCTTACAAAGTGGGTAGTTTAACCTGTCACGTGAGGGATTCGCACTTTAGATTTGTAGGAGAGAGAAATGTCTAAAATTCGTAGTTTGACCGAGGCAGTAAAGTTAGCCCGAGAAAATTTGAGCCAAGGCGATTGGGACTATTTGGTTGGAGCCGCAGATACGGAGACTAGCCTTAGGCGTAATCGTGGCGCGGTGGAATCTTGGGCATTTCGACCGCGCATTTTGAATGATGTCAGCGACGTGCAAATCGCCTCTAAGCTGTTGGGTAGTGAAATGCGCATCCCCGTCATTTTACCCCCCATTGGCTCGGTCCAAGCGTTCTCGCCTGGTGGGGGTACTGAGGTTGCTCAGGCAGCGCAGGAATTCGGCATTCTGCAAATTTTGAGCTCAGCCTGTGCACCAGATTTTGAAACAGTAGCTCGCGAGGTGCCTGGGCCGCGCATTTACCAACTTTATTTAACCGGCGATGAAGCGTGGATGGACGAGCAAATTGAGCGCTCAATAGCAGCCGGCTACACGGGTTTTTGTTTAACCGCAGACACCCAAGTTTATTCTCGCCGCGAGCGCGACATACTGAAGCAATACACGCCCATGTCGGGGCGCTCAGCCAGCCCAGCCGGCGACTTCAATTACCAGTCTAGTATGTCTTGGGACACTGTGGCGCATATTAAGGAGAAGTTCGATCTTCCCCTGATGGTCAAAGGCGTAGTGGTTGCCGAAGACGCCAAACGCTGCGTAGAGGCAGGGGTCGATGTGGTTTATGTGTCTAATCATGGCGGTCGCCAGTTAGACCACTCCCGGGCCTGCATTGATTCTTTGCCAGAAGTGGTGGAAGCCGTTCAGGGTCGAGTGCCGGTTATAGTTGATGGCGGATTTATGCGCGGGGCGGATGTTGTCAAAGGTTTATGCTTGGGTGCAGACATCGTTGGCATGGGCCGGTTTGAAGGCTTGTGTATGGCTGCCGGTGGCAAAGATGCATTGGTCCGTGGGCTGACAATTTTGGAGCAAGAGATCCGCATAACCATGGCATTAGCGGGGGCAGCAACGTTGGCTGATTTGAACCCGAGTCTTGTGGAACGCCTGGAGCCCGTTGGCACACCGAGTGTCTTGAGTTCTTTCCCATTGTTGTCTGAGATCGAATAGGCGTTTGAACGCCTAGGCATTTGAACGCTTAGCCAGGGATTGCGCTCGGGCGCGTCTACTTATCCGAAGGCAGTGGCATTGGAAATGGCGTTACGGTGCCACCCTTGGTGTCTGTAATTTTGGCTATGCCTTCTTTCTCTACCTCGTCAATGCGCACTATAGAGTGCATTGGAATAAAGGATCTTTGCACCCCCTCAAATTCGCTGCGCAATCTTTCCTCACTGGGGTCAATCAGCAGCGAGGAACGGTTGCCAAAGGAATAATCTTCTACTTCCACAAAGCCATATAAGTCGCTTTGATAAATATTGCGGGCGTACACTTCATAAACTTGTCCCTGATTTTGGAACAATATTTTGAAGATACTTTCTTGCTTGTCTTTACCCGCCATTACTTTGTATCACCTGTTGTAATCCGATTGCTGCATTTGCATGGCTGCAGATTTCATTGCTGAAGGTTTTACAGTGCCTGCATGTGCTGGATAGTTGGGGATAAATGCTAGGTTTTCAAGTGCTCGTTCATGCGCCTTGGGGGTGGCACCGACGCTTTTTTTACTCACCCATGCACATCTGCCATTAGGTTACTGGGCAGGATGGCGTATAATGAGGCTCTTTTTTTACACCAAAGTCACTATCAATATGGCCAAGAAGCTTTTCGTTAAAACCCACGGTTGCCAGATGAACGAGTATGACTCGGCGCGGATGTATGACGTGCTGCGTGAACAACAGGGTTATGAAATAGCCGAGACCGAGGAAGAGGCTGATGTACTGCTGCTCAATACTTGCTCGATTCGTGAGAAGGCCCAAGAAAAGGTTTTTCATCAGCTAGGGCGCTGGCAGAAACTCAAAAATGCTAACCCAGATTTGGTTATTGGGGTTGGCGGTTGCGTCGCCAGCCAAGAGGGCGATGCCATCATGAAGCGCGCACCGGTAGTAGACATGGTCTTTGGTCCGCAAACTATTCACCGTTTGCCGGATATGTTGAGTTCCCAGAAAAGCCAATTGTTGCCGGTTGTGGACATCACTTTTCCCGAGGTGGAAAAATTTGATCGCCTGCCTGAACCCAGCGTGGATGGCCCCGCAGCTTTTCTCTCTATCATGGAAGGCTGCAGCAAGTACTGTAGTTTTTGTGTGGTTCCCTACACTCGTGGCGAAGAGGTCAGTCGTTCGGTGTCCTCTGTTCTGCAAGAGGTTGAGAGTTTAACCAAGCAGGGTGTCAAAGAAATTCACCTACTTGGGCAAAATGTGAATTCTTATTTAGGTGAGATAGATGGCGATACCGCTGACCTTGCAGAGCTGATTTATTATGTGGCAGCAGTGCCCGGCGTGGAGCGCATTCGCTTCACCACATCGCATCCCATGGATTTTTCTGACAATTTGATTCAAGCCTACAAAGATATTCCGGCCTTGGTGAATCACCTGCACCTGCCGGTGCAATCGGGTTCAGACACTATTTTGGCCGCCATGAAGCGGGGTCATACAGCGGCGGACTATTACGAAAGAATTGCTCGCCTGCGTGAGGTGCGACCAGACATCAGTTTGTCCTCGGACTTTATTATTGGTTTTCCCGGCGAGAGTGATGAAGATTTTGCAGACACTATGAAGCTCATTGAAGATATTGGTTTTGATTTCTCCTTCAGCTTTATTTACAGCGCGCGTCCCGGCACGCCGGCTGCGGCCCTTCAAGATGACACGCCTGAGGAGATTAAAAAGCAGCGCCTGCAACAGTTGCAAACACGGCTGCGAGATCAAGCTGAGGCGATATCTCACGCCATGGTGGGTACTACACAACAAGTTTTGGTTACTGGGCCTGCCAAGAAGGGGGCCGATGAAGGTCAACTCGCCGCGCGCACAGAAAATAATCGCGTGGTGAATTTTGTCGGTCCTGTCAGTTTGATCGGTGAATTTACCAGTGTTGTTGTTACCAAGGCCTTTCCTAATTCTCTGCGCGGTGAAATGGTCGAGTAATTGGCTAAGTTCGCTCTCAACTTATTGGCTCACAATCGGTCCATAATAAGGTCCGTAGTTGCTGCTAACCTTTATCTACTGCTTATAAAAAGTTTGGTGAAATTTGGAAGAAAACACAGATAACCCGGGAGCGCATGCTCGTGTAGTGCCCTTTACCCGCCTTATTGCTTTGGAACCCAGTGACGCTGGTCGACTGGCCAGTCTTATTGGTCCAGTAGATCAAAACCTCAAGCATCTAGAGCGTCGGCTTGGTGTGCACATACGCACCCGAGGCAACGAGTTTCAAATCAGCGGTCCGCAAGGCAGGGTGCAAGCTGCTGAGGCATTGTTGCACCAGTTGTACCGCGAAACCGCAGATCGAGAATCAATAGAACCAGATTTTGTACACCTCTTTTTACAAGAGGCCGGATTGGATGCTCTTATGGCAGAACAAGACAAACCCCATGGTCCTACAGTGGTTATGGATGTAGATGCGCAAAAAGCCGAGGCCACAGGCAAGGGTGAAAAAGGCGCTGCGCAAAATATTGATCAATTGGTCATTCGCACACCGAAGAAATCTATCAAGCCCCGTGGCGGCAATCAGCTTAAGTATTGCAACGCAGTGCGCCGTCATGACATTAATTTTGGTATCGGTCCTGCGGGCACGGGTAAGACCTACTTGGCCGTCGCCCTTGCTGTTGAGGCATTGGAGTCTCAGCAGGTTTCGCGAATATTATTGGTTAGACCGGCAGTTGAGGCAGGAGAAAAATTAGGTTTCTTGCCTGGCGATTTAGCGCAAAAAATTGACCCCTATTTGCGTCCACTCTACGACGCCCTTTACGAGATGCTTGGCGTAGAGCGGGTCAATAAATATATAGAACGTAACGTGATCGAAGTTGCGCCGCTGGCCTACATGCGTGGTCGCACGCTAAACAATGCCTTTATTATTTTGGATGAGTCGCAAAATACGACCGTTGCGCAGATGAAAATGTTTCTCACGCGTATCGGTTTTGGCTCCACGGCAGTGGTCACTGGTGACATTACTCAGATTGATTTACCGCGTGGCGAAAACTCTGGGCTGATTCATGTGCGTGACGTTCTGCGCAATATTGAAGGCATCAAGTTCACACAATTTGTCTCCAAGGATGTAGTGCGTCACCCGCTGGTGCAGAAAATTGTCGACGCCTACGAGTTATTCCAAAATTCACCGCGCGCCGCTGACGGTGAATCACGCGATCAGCAGCGCTAACACATTGTTGTGCATTTGAACGCCGTTTTGATAAGCAGTGACAGTTTTGCACAGCGACTCCGATGAATATTGATCTGCAGATTGCGGAAGATCTGCAAGGCAGCAACAGCGAACTCGCTGCGCTGCTGACACCTCATTCTAGCCATGACGAAGCCCTCATAGCCCTGCATACATTGATTAGCAGTTGGCTGCGGGCGGTGCATACGCATTTGGATGATGCCAGGCTAAATTATCCCCTATGTATTCGCCTGTGTGATTTGAGCGAGTCGCAAACACTTAACCTTACGTACCGTGGTAAAGATAAACCCACCAATGTGCTGAGTTTTCCGGCTCAATTAGATGAACCATTTGTTCATGATGATATGCCGTTGGGTGACTTACTGATTTGTTGGCCAGTCCTCGTCGAGGAAGCGCGCGAGCAAGGCAAACTGCCCTTGCATCACCTAGCGCACTTGCTTGTGCACGGGGTACTACACCTGCTGGATTACGACCACGAAGACGATATACAAGCGCAGATTATGGAAGCGCTAGAGGTGGTGGTGCTGGCTGAGTTGGCTATAGATAACCCCTACAGCCAGTGAAGCAAGCGACAATCTTTTTAATCTAGCCTTGCATTTTTTCCATGCCTTACTTATATAGGAAGGCCTAATATTGGTAAAACTTGTTATATGAGTGATATGTCTGAGTTCTCTGACGACTCAGTTGAAAAAAAGTCCCCTCGTCGCGGCGTACGCGGATGGCTGTCTGATCTATTTTCAGAAGCACCAGACGATGTTGCAGCGTTACTCGAAGTTTTACAGGATGCCGCCGAGCGTCAGCTGATCGATGTAGATGCCCTGAATATAATTGTCGGCGCGCTGCATGTGGCAGATATGCACGCCCGGGATATTATGATCCCCCGCTCAGCGCTGGTTGTGGTTCACGAAGATCAACAGCCTGCAGAACTGTTACCACTGGTCATAGACTCTAAGCACTCACGTTTTCCAGTGGTGGGCGATGATGTTGACGACATTAAGGGCATTTTGCACGCTAAGGATCTGCTCTCGCTAGCGCTAGAGGAAGAAGGCCAGCGCTTTGATATTAAAGACTTTATTCGTCCTGCCGCGGTGATTCCAGAAAGTAAAAGACTGAATGTTCTGTTGGAAGAATTTCGTGCAAACCGCAACCATATGGCCTTGGTGGTGGATGAATATGGACAAATTTCTGGCGCGGTGACCATTGAAGATGTCTTGGAGCAAATTGTTGGAGAGATAGAAGATGAGCACGATGTTGATGACGATAGTTTCGTTAAGCAGCTCGAGCCGTCGTCTTTTCATGTTAAGGCCAACACAACAATAGAAGACTTCAACGAGTATTTTGGCCTTGAGCTAAGTGATGACGAGTTTGACACCATCGGTGGCATTGTCTTGCAGGCATTTGGGCATTTGCCCGAGCTCGGTGAGTCCATTGAAGTTGCGGGTCTCAAGTTTGAAGTGCTCAACGCAGATTCAAGACGTTTGCGCCTGCTGCGGGTGGACACCCCCCAGCCCATTGAACATAGCGAGCTCGCTTGAACGCTAAATCAGCGCTTTTTTTAGCGCTGATTACCGGCGCTATATATCCCCTTGGTTTTGCCCCTTTCGGCTACTTCAGTGTTGCTTTGCTCTCAGTCATGGGGTTTTTCCTGTTACTTGTCCGAGCACCCCACTTAGCGCCTTGGTCGGCCCTCGCTTTTGGTTTTGGCAAATACCTTATCGGTATTTCTTGGGTTTATGTCAGCATCAATCAATACGGCGGTGCGCCACCCCTACTTGCTGGCATGTTGGTGTTGCTGTTTGTTGCGGTGATGGCTCTCTTTTGCTGGCCAATAGGTCTTGTTTATCGACGCTTGCATAGCGCCAACCCCTACCTCAATGGACTGATTTTTATTGCGCTCTGGCTGGTCATGGAGTGGTCGCTGACATGGCTATTGACCGGCTTCCCATGGCTATTCTTAGGCTATGGTGCAATTGATTCAGTTTTAGCGGGTGTTGCGCCAGTAGCAGGGGTCCTAGCGACTTCGGTTTTTGGCTTAGTTTCTGCCGTAGGTATTGCCCTCTTCGGACTTCTCTACGTTCAAGGGCGGCGCGGTGAGTTGCTGCTACCAAGCCTGGCGCTGGCGGGTTTACCTTGGATCATCGGCGCGCTGCTCAGTTCAGTGTCTTGGGTGCAGCCCATTGGTCAATATTCGGTCGCTTTGGTGCAAGGCAATTTAGATCAGGCGGTGAAATGGGATCAAGACGAGCAAGCAGCGAATGTTCGTAAGCACATAGCACTCAGTGCAGACCATTGGGACGCAGACCTCATTGTCTGGCCTGAATTTGCTGTGACACTTTATGGCGCGCAGGCGCAGCAAGCGGTAGATTTTTTACAGACTCAGGGTTTAGCCACACAAACGAATGTCATTACTGGCATTCCTACCCTTGAGCGCTTGCCCCGGGCTGAACGCGGGCGCAGTTACAACATTTATAATACGGCACAGGGCTATGGGTTGGCCGGGGGTGGTTTTGCTAAATATCATTTGGTGCCTTTTGGTGAATTCGTACCCTTGGAAGATTGGTTGCGCGGTTTAATCGAATTTTTTAACTTGCCCATGTCCGGCTTAAAGAAGGGCCAGTGGCAGCAGAGCAACATAACGTTGAGCTTGCCGCGTGCCGACGAGGTGGCGAGTGCAAGCCAGAATGAAGTGCAGATCGCAATCGGTATTTGTTACGAAATCGCCTACGGGAATTCTATGCGCCAGCGCGCCGAGGAAGCTGGCGTGCTGCTGACTATATCCAACGATACGTGGTTTGGTGGGTCGATTGGTCCTCACCAACATATGCAGATCGCCCGTATGCGCGCCCTTGAAAATGGGCGTTGGTTATTGCGTGGCACAAATAATGGTGTCACCGCTGTCGTCAACGCCAAGGGCAAGATGGTTGACCAATTGCCGCAGTTTGAACCTGCGGTGCTGCGCGGCGAGTTTGCAGTTATGCAGGGGCGTACCCCTTACAGCCGAATCGGTGATTGGCCCATTTTGGCATTGATGTTTGGTGCCTTGGGTATTGGAATCCTGAGCAAAAGGCGCTCTCCCGCATAGCTGTTGTGGTATGCAAAGTATCCTCCACCGCGAAAAATTTACGCCCAGATTAAGAACCTATGTCTTGCTAGTGGTCTTAATCTTCGGCCCTCTTAAAGCCGCAATCCGGTCCCTTCCCAGCGCTGGCTGAGCCACAAAGATTTGCCTAAATTACCCAGCAAACTACGAAGATGGCGCGGGTAAGTGTTATCCTTGCTGCCGTTTCATAAGCAACCTAAGACTAAAAGCATGAACCCAGTTTACGAGCCGCGACAAATTGAATCCCAAGCACAAGCCTACTGGGGTGAAAATCAGTCCTTTGTCGGAGATGAGCAGCGTCCGGGAGAAAAATTTTACTGCCTAGCCATGTTCCCATACCCCAGTGGCCGACTACATATGGGCCACGTGCGCTGCTATACCTTAGGTGACGTGATCAACCGCTATCGCAGACTTAAAGGCTTCAATGTTATGCACCCTATGGGCTGGGATGCCTTTGGTCTGCCCGCCGAAAACGCGGCAATAAAACACGATATTCCGCCAGCTGACTGGACCAAAGACAATATTGCTTACATGCGCACGCAGATGCAGCGCTTGGGTTTTGGCATGGACTGGTCCAGAGAAGTGGCTACCTGCGACCCCGAATACTATCGCTGGGAGCAATGGTTGTTCGTAAAGCTCTACGCAAAGGGCATGGTTTATCGCAAAAACGCCATGGTTAACTGGGACCCAGTAGACCAAACAGTGTTGGCGAATGAGCAGGTAGTGGATGGCAAAGGTTGGCGTTCCGGTGCGGTCGTCGAGCGCCGGGAAATGTCTCAATGGTTCCTAAAAATTACTGACTACGCCCAAGAGTTATTGGACGAGTTAGATGATATGCCGGGCTGGCCTGACTCTGTAAAGAACATGCAGCGTAACTGGATTGGTCGCTCCCAGGGCGCTGAAGTCGATTTCACTGTGACCCACGATGAGAGTCAAAAGCTCACCGTGTTCACCACACGACCAGACACCTTAATGGGGGCAACCTACGTGGCTGTGGCCCCAGAACACCCATTGGCCACATTGGCTGCGCAGACCACCCCTGAGGTGGCTGCATTTATTCAAGCGCATAAAGTAAATACCACTGCGGAAGCTGACCTCGCGGTGATGGAGAAGGTGGGTATTGCCACCGGGTTGACTGTTAAGCATCCGTTAACTGACGAGCTACTGCCGGTATGGATAGCTAATTTTGTGCTCATGGAATATGGCTCTGGCGCGGTTATGTCGGTGCCAGCCCATGATCAGCGCGACTACGAGTTTGCGCACAAGTACGGTATTGATATTGCCCAAGTCATTGAGCCCGTGGGGGATGATGAATGTAATTTGGCTGAATCTGCGTTTACAGCCAAAGGGCGTTTGATTAACTCGGGCCAGTTCGATGGATTAGAATTTGATCAAGCTTTTACCGCTATCGTTGATGCGTTAGCTGCTAAAGAGGCTGGTCGGTCAATCACCAACTATCGTTTGCGCGATTGGGGGGTTTCTAGACAGCGTTATTGGGGTTGCCCAATTCCCATGATCCACTGCGCTGATTGTGGTGTGTTACCTGTGCCAGAAGCCGACTTACCCGTTGTGCTGCCTACGCAAGTGAGTTTCAGCGGTGTGGGTTCGCCATTGGAAAATATGCCAGATTTCCTCAATGTCGCTTGCCCCGGATGTGGCAAAGATGCGCGGCGTGAAACAGATACCTTTGATACGTTTATGGAATCGTCCTGGTATTACGCGCGTTTTGCATCGCCAGATGCAGATACCTCAATGCTCGACGAACGCGCCAACTATTGGGCGCCGGTGGATCATTACGTTGGGGGTATAGAGCACGCAATTTTGCACCTGTTGTACGCCCGCTTCTATTTCAAACTGATGCGTGACGAAGGGTTGGTCAAGGACAACGAACCTTTCAAAAAATTAATGATGTTGGGCATGGTGCTACAAGACGGTAAAAAGATGTCCAAATCTGCTGGCGATGCGGGCGACCCGCAAAAGCTGTTAGACCGTTATGGCGCCGACACCGTGCGCACCGCCATGATGTTTGCAGCGCCCCCAGAACAGTCCTTTGAGTGGAGTGAGGCAGGTCTTGAAGGTGCTATGCGTTTTCTAAAACGTCTTTGGGCCGCAGTACACGAGCATGTTGGCGCTGGCCCAATACCCGAACTCGATTTCCTAGACCTGTCTGATGAAGGCAAGGCGCTGCGCCGTAAGACTCACGAAACGCTGCAAAAAGCGGATGATGATTACGGGCGACGTATGCAGTTCAATACAGTGGTTTCTGCGGTTATGGAATTGGCTAACAGTTTGTATAAATTTCAAGCTAAAACTGCTGGTGACCGAGCCGCAGCCCAAGAGGCATGGCTGAGCGCTGTGCAAATTATTTCGCCTATCGCGCCACATATTGCTCATAGCCTATGGCAAACCTTAGGCCAGCAGGGCTCCCTAGTGGACTGTCCGTGGCCCGAGATAGATGAGAGCGCATTGGTTCAACAACACTTGTCTTTGGTGGTTCAGGTGAACGGCAAAGTGCGTGGCAAGATCGAAGTAGATGCCAGCGCGAGCAAGGAAGAGATTCTAGAGATTGCCAAAAACGAAAGTAACGTGGCACGATATTTAGAAGATAAGGCCGTCCGTAAAGAGATTGTTGTGCCGAATAAACTTGTCAATATTGTGGTGGGGTAAGTGTTTGTGAGTCGCCATTTGTCCCTGCTGCTGAGTGTCTGCGCGCTGTCAATGCTTGTGCATGGCTGTGGCTTTCAACTGCGTGGCAGCGACCTTGGTGAACTAAACTTAGACTATCGCATTACGGGCAACCTATCTGGTGGTGGAGTGGACGCAACTTCGGTTGAGTTTTTGCAGTTGCTCAGACGATCGCTTAAGCAGTCTGGGGCTCGTGAGGTAAATGCTGGCAACGTGCTGATAGAAATAACCAGCTTGCGCCGACGAGAGATCGAAGGCGCTGTGAATGCTCAGGTTAGGGTTGCTGAGAAGAGTATTGTTTTTACGCTACTGTATAGGGTGGTTGATGTTGCTGGGCGCGACATTGTAGCGGACCAACGCCTGGAAGTTGAGCGCGTATACAGAATCGACCGGAATAATCTTTTAGCCAGTAACAGTGAGCAAAAGCTGCTAGAGACTGAACTGCTGCGTAACTTGGCAGGGCAGGTGGTTAGAGGGTTAGTTGTGGTGATGTCCAAGCAGTCTGCGTTGGCTGAACCGGCGGGTTAACTCAGTGCAAATTAAATCTGAACAATTGTCTTCTTCATTGTCTCGTGGTTTGCAGACGATCTATCTGGTCAGTGGTGACGACACATTGCTCGTAGAAGAGGCCTGCGATGAAATTATTGCAGCCGCTTCTGCTCAGGGGTTCACTGAACGCTCTATCCATCATGTTGAACCCGGGTTCCACTGGTATGACATCACCAATGATGCGGCCAGCATGTCGCTGTTCGCTGAACGTAAAATTTTAGATCTGCGCCTTGGCTCGGGTAAGTTCGACAAAGAAGCATCTGAAGTTTTGCGCTCGTGGTGCGATGGCGAAACGAGTAACAGCGATACGCTTTTGCTCTTGCGCACCGACCGCTTGCAACCTAAGCAGCGCTCTTCGGCTTGGTTTAAGGCGATAGAGCAGGCGGGTGGCATCGTGTTGATCTGGCCCATGAGTCCACGAGACATGCCCAGGTGGCTTGAGGCTCGACTCACTAAACGTGGTCTTAGCATGGATCGCGATGGCTTGAGTTATTTGGCTGATCGAGTGGAAGGCAATCTACTTGCGGCGGCTCAGGAAATTGAAAAACTTGCTTTGCAAGGTTTGCCGCAACCCATTTCTCAGCAGACGCTTATTGCCTCCCTTGAGGATACTTCGCGTTTTACCAGCTTTGATATGATTGATGCCGCTATGGCTGGAGACGCTATTAGGGCGCGCAAAGTTTTGCGCTCGCTCAGACAAGAGGGCGTTAGCCTATTCGCCATTCTAGGTGCGCTTACTAGTCAGCTAAGACGCCTGGGTCAAAGTCGCGGACTGCCTCCAGCCCGTGCGCGTATTCTTGAGCAGTTTGCGCAACGGGTAAGGTCGCCATTAACATTGCTGGCTGAATGCGCGGTGATTGATCAACAAGGTAAAGGCCAACGTTTTGGTGACGCTTGGGTAAGTTTAGAGCAATTGGTGTTGGTTATGGCCGGCACGGCGGGCATGGTGCCGCCGTCTGTTTATCAACGCCGCCTGCGCGGGCGCTAAACCAAACCTTTCGGTAAAGCGGCAGCCCGTCTTTTTATCCAGTCTCTAGTTCACAAAGGTATCTGCAGTTAGGCCTAGGTCCACTATCACTAGCTCGCCACTGCTGTTGTCGAAGCTGGTGACTGAGCAGTTATCGGGGGCGAAAACCCGCATTTTGTCATCACCTTGGGCATAGCTGACCGCTGCGTTGATGGCCACATAGTGGCTGAAAATAATGCAGTCTTCCGAGCAGGAGCAAAGGTAGTCAACAATATTTTGCCGCCACTGCTGGGAGTTTTGGTCTAGGTCGGACCAATTACCGGCCATGGCATTTTGTAGCCATTGGGCCCGCGCGGCTAAGTCTTCAGTAGGCGACGGAATCTCCGCTACTCGTCCCTCAATTGTGACGTCTGCCTGCCATAGGGTTTGCAATGGAATGGCGGTTTCCCGAGCCCGAGCCAATGGGCTGGAGCGTAAAATGGGTAGGTGGGCTGAGCCATTGGTGCCGGGTCTATGCTGGTGATCCAGCAACTTTGCTACCGCCTCGGACTGGGATCGACCTAGATCGTCTAAGCCGGGATCTCGGTGACTACCAAAACCTGCGGCAGCTTTGCCGTGTCGTACTAATTGAATTAATGCCATCTTTCTGCTGCTCTTTTTCTATGGGTTCTCTACAATGAGAGGCTTGCTTAATTGAGTTTAGGATTTACCAGTGACAGACCAATCAGAATCAGGATTAAGTCCTGCTCTAGTGCCCGATACACAATACAGTGTCAGGGAAGTTTTTGGGATTGATCAAGATTTGACCGTTCCCGGCTTCAGCGAAAGATCTGACTACGTGCCAGCGGTCGATGAAGAATACCGTTTTGACCGCGACACTACATTAGCGATTTTAGCAGGATTCACTCATAACCGTAGAGTTATGGTTCAGGGCTACCATGGCACGGGTAAATCTACCCACATCGAGCAGGTGGCTGCGCGACTCAATTGGCCGTGTATTCGAGTCAACCTCGATTCCCATATCTCCCGTATTGACCTCATTGGTAAAGACGCCATTGTCCTAAAAGACGGTAAACAAATTACCGAATTCCGTGAAGGCATTTTGCCATGGGCGCTGCAACATTCAGTGGCCTTGGTTTTTGATGAATATGATGCGGGTAGACCCGATGTCATGTTCGTTATTCAGCGGATCCTCGAAATTGAAGGCAAGCTGACGCTGTTAGATCAAAACAAGGTCATTAGCCCGCATCCGTTTTTCCGGCTCTTTGCGACCACCAATACAGTGGGCTTGGGTGATACAACAGGCCTTTACCACGGTACGCAACAAATTAACCAAGGTCAGATGGACCGTTGGAGTATTGTTTCTACCCTTAACTACTTAGATCACGATGCTGAAGCGGCTATTGTTTTGGGCAAGGTCGCTGCATTCAACGCAACGCCCGAAGGCCAGCGTGTGATTAGCAATATGGTGAGCGTTGCGGATCTGACTCGTAAAGGCTTTATCAATGGCGACGTTTCTACGGTTATGTCACCAAGAACTGTCCTAACTTGGGCGCAAAACGCTGAAATTTTTGGCGATATTGGTTTTGCATTCAGGGTCACATTTCTGAATAAGTGCGATGAGCTAGAGCGTTCTATTGTTGCTGAGTATTACCAACGCTGCATAGGCGAAGATCTAGGTGATGCAACTGCAGGAATTACTCTGAAGTCTGCATAAGGCTCTATTTAGACCAAAGGCTGATATGGCTAATATAAACGAGGCAGACAATCCGCTTGAACCGTTCAAGAGGGCGACTACGGCGACTATTCGTGCCATCGCGGGTGATGACGAGCTAGAGGTCACCTTTGGTCCGGGCGCACCGGCAGCTCACGGCGGCAAGCTTAGACTGCCGCTCCCAGCTATGGGCGCCAGTAGCTCTGAAATAGATGCTGTGCGCGGAGTGGGCGACGAGTTTGCCCTAAGATTTCGTCATCATAATGCCAGATTGCATGCGCGCTACAGCCCCGAGGGCGGTCCTGCCCAAGAAATGTTTGAATGGATTGAATCGGCCAGAATAGCCTCAATCGGTACGCTGCGTATGGAAGGCGTCGGCCAAAACCTAGACGCCCACCTAGAACAACAATGCAAGCAAGCCGCCTTTGACGCCATTACTGCTGAAACGGAAGCGCCCTTGTCTGTGGCTGTAGGGCTTATTGTCCGCGAGCAATTAACCGGTAGAGCACTGCCCCCCAGCGCCGAGCATGTTGTGCAATTTTGGCGCGACCATGTCATGAAAAATGCCGGGGACGATATAGAAGCCCTCCGTGATCATATTGGTGATCAAGAGCGCTTTGCCGACCTTTGCCGAAATATTATTTCTGATCTGGGTTTGCCTGTTGATTTAGATGACCCAAGCGACGGTGAGAGCAATCAAGACGACATGGATACCATGGACGAGTCTGAGGATGCTGAATCAGATTTTAGTCCTGAAGATGTGGTGCTTGATGATGATGCTGCGGGTGAAGAAAGCAGCGACGGAGACGCCACCACTGTAGAAATGGATGCCCATGCGGACATGGATGAATCTGCAGCTGAATCCGATCCGGATGAAGCCGCGGTGCCCATGCCCGACGACGCTGGCCGCATACCGGTTGATATCAACTACAACGCTTATACTGAAAAGTTCGACGAAATTATTCGTGCGGAAGAACTTTGTGATGCTGACGAAATGATCCGCTTGCGCCAATTGTTAGATCAGCAGTTGGTTGCACTGCAGCACGCCACGTCAAAGTTAGCTAACCGGTTACAGCGTCGGTTGATGGCCAAGCAAAATCGAACTTGGGAATTTGATCTTGAAGAAGGGGTACTGGACGCCGCGCGTTTGACCCAAGTCATTATCGACCCAATGAATCCGCTGGCGTATAAGCAAGAGAAAGAAACCAAGTTCCGCGACACCGTTGTAACCCTGCTCATTGACAGCTCCGGTTCTATGCGCGGACGCTCAATTACCATAGCGGCGATGTGCGCAGACATTATGGGCCGCACTTTAGAGCGGTGTTCGGTAAGAGTGGAGATCCTGGGCTTCACCACTAAGGCGTGGCGTGGCGGCGAATCTCGAGAAACTTGGATTAATGCTAATAAGCCTGCTAACCCAGGTCGCCTGAATGATTTGCGCCACATCATTTACAAGAGCGCGGACGATAATTGGTCCCGCACCAAGCGTAACCTTGGTTTGATGATGCGCGAGGAATTGCTGAAAGAGAATATTGATGGTGAGGCGCTCATTTGGGCCCACAATCGTTTAGTCACTCGCCCTGAGCAGCGTAAGGTGATGATGGTTATTTCCGATGGCCTGCCGGTAGATAACTCTACCTTGCTGGTCAATCCAAGTAATTTTCTTGAACAGCACCTAAAGTACGCCATTGATATGATTGAAAATAAATCGCCGGTGGAATTGGTCGCCATTGGTATTGGTCACGATGTGACCCACCACTACAAGCGTGCTGTCACCATTACAGATGCTGAGCAGTTGGGGGGTGCGATGACCGAGCAGCTAGCCGAGTTGTTTGAGATAAACAACTAGTCCCAATCAGTTAAAGCGGGCGGCGCTTTGGTAGGTGGACCCAGCTCATGCTGGGCCTGCGGTTTTTTCGATACTTAGTAAGTACTTAGCAAGCACATAAAAAGTACTTCGGTAGCGCTAGATTTAGCCTACCACTTCCATGCGAGTGATCTCAGGAGCACCGCCCATCAAACCCTTAAAGCCCGCGCCTGCTGCTTTGAAGTGGTCTGATGCGCCATGAGCTGCTACCGCATCAGCATCTGCGTAGAGTTCCATAACAACATAATTGCCATCGGCATCTTTGCACAGCTTATAAAGGTGGCAGCCAGGTTCGTTGGCATTCACCTGCTCTGCTAGTCCAAGCATAACCTTCTCAAATTCTGCTTCTTTACCTTCCAAAACGTTGAGCTTTGCTACTACTGCAAGCATATTTCTCTCCTAATTAGTGAACCGAAAAATCGTTAGTTGCGGGAAGCTGGCCCATAACTGGTTACAGTTGAGTTAAGCTTTACCGCTCCATTGAGAATAAGGACTCTTATGCACCGACGCAATCTAAGTGAGGCCATTGAGCGCTATCATCTTCGTTATCCCCAAGAGATTGAGGCGGTCCAGCGCTTTAGAAAATTATTGGCCGAGTATCCCAACTGCTTTGAACGCACCTGCTGGGCCGGGCATATAACCGGTTCTGCCTGGTTGGTAGATGCCTCTGGCGAGCAGCTGTTGTTGACCAATCACCGCAAATTAAAAATGTGGCTACAACTGGGTGGGCACAGTGATGGTGATGCAAATACTTCAGGTGTTGCCTACCGAGAAGCGGTGGAGGAGTCGGGGTTGAAGGTTGCACTGCTCAGCGAAGAAATTTTTGATATTGATATACATGAAATTCCCGCAGCAAAGGGCGATCCCGCGCACTATCATTTTGATGTGCGTTATCAGCTCCGCGCCGAAAATAGGAACTTTGTTGTCAGCGAAGAATCTTTAGATTTGGCCTGGGTGCCAATTAAGGATTTAGAAAAGTACACGCAAGAAACTTCCATTTTACGTATGCGCGAAAAATGGCGCGCTAAAAACAGCAAAAACTTCTCAAAATAGTCAAGAAATAATGCGTAATTATCGCTTGTGACTGTGTCAAGGTTGCCCTAGGCTAACCAATCTCGCCCGATTGTTCCTGTGAGGCGTTTTCTTAGATATGCAAATATTTAGCAAGATGACTCGGTTGAAAATAGAGAAATGTCGTTGGGGTAGTTTTACTCAATAATTTTTCTTCGAAGGTCCTAGGTTTGATTGGTCGATATGCTCCATTAGGAGTGAAATTCAGCGCTTATCAAACAAGGAGCTAAGAAAGCTGTGAAGAAACTATATGTAGGTAACCTCGCATGGGCGGTCACCGATGAAGATCTGCAAACTCTGTTCTCAGAGCATGGCAGTGTTGCGTCAGCTTCGGTTATTACTGACCGAGAAACTGGTCGTTCAAGAGGATTTGGATTCGTAGAAATCGAAGATGGCGCTGAAGCCGCGATCGAAGCACTAAACGGTCTTGATTTTAAAGGTCGTGCACTACGTGTTAACGAAGCGCAAAGCAAGCAACGCCCTGGTGGCGGCGGCGGTCGTGACGGTGGTGGTGGCGGACGTCGTTTCTAAGATCGACTCTGCTATTGCAGGAATCGCATTTTGTTCTGATCAGTAGGTCAGAACAAAAGCACCCTCCCACATTTTGAATATCTTAAGCATTGGCTAAGTGCTTTTCCTGTAGAGCAATTCTGCTAGGAAACCGCCGTTATTGTCCAAATTTCACCATTCTAGTGAAAAGCCACAGAATCCCTTTTTTTAAACCAGTATTTCACTGCCACCTATTGGTCCTAAACCTTACCGGTTCTTTTGCCCGCGTTAGTCGTATAGGTGGCAGGCAACTTGTCTGTTTTCATCAAAATGTTCTTCTGTTTTCGCAACAGTGGGCGTTTTTAATACGGGCGTAATTTGGTGGCAGACGGGCATAGCTTGAGGGCATCTATTGGCAAAGCGACAACCTGCCGGAATATTCACCGGGGACGGAATTTCGCCCTGAATGGTGGTAGACACTCGCTGCCTTTCGCTGCGTGGATCGGCTTCAGGATTAGAGGCAATTAGCGTCTTGGTATACGGATGCATGGGCTTGAAGAAAACTTCGTCAGCATCACCGACTTCCACTAACCCTCCCAAGTACATTACCGCCATGCGATCACTGATGTAACGCACCATAGATAGGTCATGGGCAATAAAAAGCAGAGTTAGTCCCATGGATTCCTTCAGGTCAGCGAGCAGGTTAACCACTTGTGCCTGTACCGAAACATCCAGTGCCGAGATGGGTTCATCGCAAACCACAAAGTCTGGTTCTAAAATGAGCGCGCGAGCAACTCCAATACGCTGTCGTTGACCGCCGGAAAATTCGTGAGGATAACGCGACATGTGATCAGCGCTGAGCCCTACCAATGTCAACCAGTGCGCTACGCGCTGGTTAATTTCGCTGGCGCTTAATGCTTTATTGAGTTTCAGACCCTCACCGATAATCTCGCCCACGGTCATGCGCGGATTAAGCGATGAATACGGATCTTGGAAGATCATCTGCATAGTTTTGGCGTGTTTTTGAAAGTCTCGGCTACGATACTTCTGTGGCAGTAGTTCGCCTGCGTAGGTAACATTACCGGAAGTTTTGTTATGTAGGCCGAGTACCGCTTTGCCTAGCGTAGACTTACCCGAGCCACTCTCGCCAACTAACCCCACCACTTCCTTGCTGTGAATCTGCAGGCTCACATTGTCCACCGCATGCACAATTTGGCCTTGGCCTAGATCGAAGTATTTGACTAGGTTGTTGATTTCTACCAAAGGATTCATTGAGCGCTTCCTTCTTGGTCTGCTGATTTTTCTGTGCCTGTGGACGTTTCTTTGTTTGCTGCAGAGTCGCGAAAATATAGGCCCTGTGGGCGCAACTGGCTGTCAGGATGATGCAACCAGCAACGAGACCAGTGATCAGCAGACAATGATGCAATGGCAGGTGCGCGTTGATCGCACAATTGCATGGCATTGGGGCAGCGCGGGTGATAGCTACAGCCTGCGGGCGGGCTGAATAGATCCGGTGGCGAGCCATCAATGGCGGTAAGACTTTGCTGATTATTCGGACTATTGGTAGGCATGGCGCCGCGCAAACCCAGGGTATAAGGGTGCGCCGAATGATAGAAAATATCGTCAACGGGTCCTTTTTCAACCACTTGGCCTGCGTACATAACCAGTACTTCGTCGGCCATTCTTGCCACTACACCAAGGTCATGGGTAATTAAAATAATCGCCATATCCGTTTCTTGCTGTAGATCTTTGAGCAAATCGAGAATTTGCGCCTGAATAGTCACGTCTAGCGCCGTGGTAGGTTCGTCAGCAATGAGCATGGCAGGCTCACAGGCAATAGCCATAGCAATCATGGCGCGTTGCAACATGCCGCCCGAAAACTCAAACGGATACTGTTTAGCGCGCTTTTCTGCTTCGGGTATTTTTGTCATCTCCAGCAGTTCTATGGCGCGGTTAAACGCCTTTCTGCGGCTATAGCCCCGGTGTACTTCTAAGGTTTCAGCGATTTGACTGCCGATGTTCATGGTCGGATTGAGTGAAGTCATAGGGTCTTGGAAGATCATGCTCACCTTGTTGCCGCGAATATCCTGACCTTCTATGAACTTGCTGGACAAAATGTCGTGGCCCATAAGTTCTGCTGAACCTTGGGTAATTTGCCCCGGCGGCATGGGTATCAAACCCATTAAGCTCTGCACGGTGACAGATTTGCCGCAGCCAGACTCTCCCACAATGGCCAGAGTCTCGCCGGCGTTAACATCAAAACTGACGCCCCTGACTGCATGTACAGTGCCGCCGTAAGTAGCAAATTCTACATGCAGGTCTTCTACTTTTAATAAAGGCTTGGTCATTACTATTCTCTATTGCGCATGCGTGCATCTAAGGCATCTCTCAGCCCGTCGCCAAGAAGGTTAAACGCCAGCACCGTGATGCTGATAAATAGGGCTGGAAAAAACAGTTCGTGGGGTCTAGTCAGCATAGACTTAATGCCGTCGTTACACATAGATCCCCAGGACGGTGTGGGTGGTGCCACGCCCATACCAATGAAAGACAAAAATGCTTCGGTGAAGATCGCACTCGGTACTTGAAAAGTAATGGTGACCAAAATCACCCCCATGGTGTTGGGAACCATGTGGCGAAACACAAGATAGTTGGTCTTTGCGCCAAGTAACTGCGAGGCGCTGACATAACCCTCCTCGCGGATTTGTAAAATTTGTCCGCGCACTAATCGAGCAGGTGCGGGCCAGAGCAAAATCACCATGGCAACCAACATGGGCAGTACGCCGCTTTCTCCAGGCCCGATGCCAAAGATAACCTTGAGTAAGATCATAAAAAGTAGAAACGGTAGGGCTACTGCAAAGTCTGCGAAGCGCATCATCAGTTGATCCACCGCGCCACCCATAAAGCCAGCAATGCTGCCGTAAATAACACCCAGTAATACGTAGAGTAGCGGCGCAAAAATGCCAATGAACAGCGATACTTGGCCGCCGTAGATAAGCCTCGCCAACATATCCCTACCTAGGTAGTCGGTGCCGAACGGATGCAGGGCGAGTTTAATTTGCTCGCCTTCCGTTACTGGACCGTTCTTTGTTAAGCCGCGCTTCTGTGCTTCTAGTACTGTAATCACACGCTTAACAGTGAGTTTAAGGGTGGCGAATTGATCGGTTTCTACACCTTGGCTGTCTAGTGCCACCACAGTGTAGTAGTAGTCTGTGGGTTGCAGGTCTAGTCGATCCTCGAAGTAATGATTTTTGCTTTCCATTAACGGCAAACCAAAGGCATCACCAGCATCTAAGGGGAACAGTGTGCGGTAAATTTTGTAGCCGTAGTTAGCTTGATCATAGTCATTTCCTCGCCAAGCCAAACGCACTGCTTGGCTGGTTGCATTGCCCACCAGTGTGAGACCTAGCGCATTGTCGTTAGCGTAAGCCTGGTCATCAGTAGGTCCATACCAAGGCTGATATGCAGGTGCGATAGTGACATTACGATCGGCGCCTGGTGCCATGCCTATTTGATCTAAGTCTTGGGCTGAAGGGTCAATTGTCCAAAGGTACGGGCCAGCTAGGGTGAATGTGACCAAGCCGATAATCAGATAGAGGGAGAAGAGCGCGCGCTTGTTTTCTTTCAGACGCCGCCAAGCGTCTTGCCAATAAGACATCGCAGGGCGCGTAATGGCTTCCGCTGTTTGGTGCTTGGGCTTTGACGCGAAGTCACTGGCGCTAGGTTGCCATGATGTACTTGTTTGTTCGCTCATGGGTTTATCCTCACGCGCGGGTCAATCCAGCCGTAGAGTAGATCCACTAGGATGACCATAAACACTAGGAACGCGCCGTAGAATACGGTGGTCCCCATGATTACGGTGTAGTCCAGTTGTTGGATGGCTTCCACGAAATAGCGGCCCAAGCCGGGAATGGCGAAAACAATTTCAACCACGAAGCCGCCGGTAGTGATGCCTGCTATAGCTGGGCCAAGTACGGTGACTACAGGCAATATGGCGTTACGCAATTGGTGGCGGCTAAAGATGCGCGTTTTCGGCAGGCCTTTAGATTGCGCTGTACGTATGTAATCCGTGCTGACAATTTCCAGCATGGACGAGCGCATTAGGCGAGTGAGGTAAGCCATGGTCGACAGCCCCAATACCATAGCGGGCACAATCATATGCCATACCGTGCCCCATCCACCCACCGGTAATACTGTGGTACCTGCAAGGGCATTGATGTTGACTAAAAACATCTGGCTGATAGCGGCGATCACAAAACTAGGTACTGATATACCCAAAATCACTAAAAACATAATGACGCTGTCGGGCCAGCGATTGCGATACAGCGCCGTAAGCGCGCCCCATAAAATGCCACCAAGGGCTGCAAAGACAATAGCGAGAATACCCAAGATTGCGGAAATGGGGAAATGCTCTTTAATGATGTCGTTAACTTTGCGATTTTCTTGGGTGAACGAAATACCGAAGTCGCCTTGGGAAATGTTCTTTAAGTAGATGGCGTACTGGGTAAGCAATGGTTTATCTAGACCATATTTGGCCTCTAAATTTGCGCGAATCTGCGCAGTAGTAGATTTGTCATTAGACAGCGGATCGCCGGGAACGGCGTGCATACCAAAGAAGGTTGCTGTGGCAATAAACCACACAGTGAGTATGCCAAGTACCAAGCGCTTTAAGGTGTAACGCAACATCAGTTCAATGGTCCTAAGTGAATGTGCATGAGTGGTTTAAGCATCCGGATCAATGTAGGCATAGGTGTAGTCGGTTTCTGCACCAATCACGCGGCGCTTTACGCCTTTTAATTGCGGGTGCACTACATAGGTCACCCCGCGCTCATACATGGGCAGAATCACTACATCGTCGAATAGTTGTTGTTGTATGGCGCCAAAGGCCTTCATTCGATCTGGTGTGGCGGTGGCGTTTTGTGCAGTGGCTATGAGCGCATCCATCTCCTCGCTTTTATATCTGCCGCGGTTGTTTAAATTCCACGAGGCAAAAAGATCTCCAAAGGTCAATGGGTCATTGTAGTCCGGGCCCCAACCTGCCAGTAACAGACCAAACTCGCCCGAACTCATTTTTGCCAAGCGCTGTTTGAAAATTTGTTTATCTATTTTAATCGTTAGGCCCAGTGTTTGTTTTAAGACTTCTTGCAGCCATTCAGATTGAATATTGGAAACGGGGTTATCGCTGGTTAGCAGTGTGATTTCTGGGAACTCGGCTAACCCTAATTCTTCTTTGGCTAACGCTAGATAGGCCCTAGCCTTGGCGCTATCAACGGTGACGGTGCTGGCGGGATACTCTTCGCGTAGGGTTTTTTCTACGCCAATTAGCCATTCGGGGAACAGTGATTTGCCTGGCAAGTACCCTGGCAGCTTAGTCACCTTGTAGACCAATTCTTCCATATCTAAGGCATGTTGGATCGCTTTGCGAAAGTTCAAGTTGCGACTGAGGTGATCTTCGCGATGGTTGAACTCCAAATAAAATACCGTACCGTCAGCAAAACGCCGAATGGGCCATTTTAGGCGTAAGGCCTCGGTGAGATTTTCCGCTTGTAGTCGTGCCAATGCGATTCTTTCGTCCTTGAAGAAATTCAATGTGGCCGTGGCATCTGAGGTGATGTAGGCAAAATTGATTTGCGCTAGTTTGCCTCGATTGTTGTCCCAGTAGTGGGGGTTGTGCTCTAACAACATGCTTGCGCCATGCACCCAACTCTTAATCGTATAGGGGCCACTATATAGTAGGTCTTTGGCATCTGAGCCAAATCGGCCTTGAGTTGAGTTATAAAAATCTTCGCGAATAGGTAAAAAGGTTGGGAATACGACCAGCTTATCGAAGAAGGCAATGGGGCGAGTTAATTCGACCACCAAGGTGTGCGGATCTGGGGCGCTCACGCCTAAGGCGCTGGCGGGTAGTTTGCCAGTGTTGATGGCTTCGGCGTTTTCTATTGGGTAAAGCAGCGATGCATATTCGGAACCGGTTTCTGGTTTTAGTGCCAGTTGCCATGCAAAGATAAAGTCGGCTGCGCTAATGGGTTTGCCGTCGCTCCATTTGGCGTCTTTGCGCAGCCAAAAAGTGGCATGGGTGGGTGTGACCTCCCAGCGTTCCGCTATTGCTGGGCTAAGGCGGTCTTGTAGATCCATGCGCAGCAAGCCTTCCATAATATGTCCAAGTACTAGACCCGATGTTGAGTCAGTGGCTTTGCTTGAATCCAGTTGAGGTGGTTCTTCGCGGAGTACCGCTGAAATACTGTTATTAGCAAAGTCCACGGCCTGGGCTTCTTGAGTTGCGGTAGCCATAAGGCCGGCCAGTTGATTCAGCGCGAGCAGTAGCCCAGCAACGAAGACAATTGCGAGTACAAAATATAGACCCAGTTGGCGGCTCAATGAGTTTGAATGGGTGTTCGAATTCGATGTTGATTTAGAGCGCATACATTTTCGTTAGTTCTTTATCTTAGTGTTATCGGGCTTATCAAGCGGAGTGAACCAGCTGACTGAGTTATTCAGCTCGCTGCCGTGCAATAGGCTTTAGCTTATGGTTACTGTGTACTGAAAAAAGCGCTTGGGCCACTCACTTTGCATCGAATAACTTAGCAAAAAAACGCCAATAAGTGTGCTGGCCGAGAGAATTTCGGCCCCATCTTTTCTTCGCAGTAGTCGCTTTAGCGCCAAGATGTTGAGATTTGTTAAGCGATTTGCTTGAGCAGATTACCCACCACGCGCTCGAGGTGCATGAGCGAATTACATTCTTCTACCTGGTGGGAATACGCGCCATATTTGCGCATCTCCGAGTCGCCCGTATTCCAAGCCAGTTTGGCTTCTGGGTTCAGCCAAATGACGCGTTTGGAGCGATCGTAGATCTCTTTCAATACTTCAGCATGGGCCTCGCCATGGTTATTTCTTGCATCGCCCAAAATGATAATGGTGGTGCGATTGTCTACATCGTCTAAACAGTTCTTTTTGAAATCTAATAATGCTTGGCCATAGTCTGTTGAGCCACCGCCGTAGTCGCGAAGGGTTTTAGCGATGGCGTCTTCAATTTTGTTGCGGTTAAACAGCTCTGTAACCTCAGCCAAATCTGAGGAAAAGGCGAAGCTGCGCACCTTGGGCATGACTTCATCTAAGCTGTAGAGAAACATCAGCATGAACCGGGCATAGTTAGCCACTGACCCTGAGACGTCGCAAATTGCGAAGACTTTAGGACGGTCAACTTTTACTGATTTCCAGTGCAGGTCAAATATGGCGCCGTCGTAAGACATATTGTGGCGTAGGGTGCGCGGCACATTGAGGGCGCCGCGCTTGTATATCTTTTTTCGCCGGCTATGCAGGGCGCTGAGTTTTTTCGCCATTTTGTAGACAATTTCTTGAATCAGGCGGAAATTACGGTGCTCAACATTAGACAATTTAACCTTACGCAGTAACTCTTCGCGTAGACGTTTGCCAGTAACATCTGCGTTGAGCAGAAACTGCTTTTCAACATAATCTCTAACCTGTTCGCGTAAAAAGTCGCGCCGGGCTTTCAGCTGTTGGCCTAGGCGTCTAGCCGGTACTTGGGGTGATGTGCGCAGGTCGCCTATTTCGCGATTGAGATCTGGTAATCCCATGGCGTCCATAATGCGCCGAGAATAGAGGCCCTTTTGGGTGAAAATTTTGATGTCGCGAACATTGGTTTCTTCGCCTGCGGCGCCCATTGCCATGCTCAGTTCTACTCGGTCGTTGGCCATCAGTAGTTGGCCAAGCGCTGATTTCGGATCGGTGATTTCACCAGGACCTAAATCAGCCTCTTCCTCTTCTTCATAAAGGTTATTTTTCTTCGCTTTAGATTTGGATTTTTTCTTTTTACCCTTGGGTGCTTCGCCACTAGAGCCACCGCCTTCTCCGTCTCCAGACTCGCCCTCTTCACCGTCTTGTTCTTCAGACTGATCGCCACTTAACTCGCTGTCGGACTGCTCTCCGCGAACATCTTGGAAGTCGAAAAACTGATCGAAGCACGCATCAAAGGTGTCTTTTTCATCTACAGTTTTTGGTAGCACTGTCGCCAAGGAGCGCTTTAAATATGCTTTGTCTCGATATCCCACCAGCTCTACTGCGCCCAGCGCATCTAAGGTTTCGGCAGTAGATACGCGCACATCTGCATTGCGTAGTGCGCGAATGAAATTGCTGATGGTTCGATCCATAGTCATATTATTATCCCTGTCTAAGTAATGCGGGTTACTTAGTGATCCTCGCAGTGATTGAACTCACTTCGGTCGTTACATTCTCAATGTCCTCTTGGAATTTAAGAATGACATTCAACGTGTCGGTGACCAGTTTCGGGTCTAAGGCTTCTGCATGCAGCAGTACCAAAGTTCTTGCCCAATCAATGGTTTCTGAAATGGCTGGTTGCTTCTTCAAATCCATTGTTCGCAGTTCGTGGATAAATGCCACCAATTGACGCTGCAGCTCCGGTGGAATCTCCGGGATACGCGCGGCCACAATACGCTGTTCAATATCTGCATCAGGAAAAGGAATGTAAAGGTGCAAGCAGCGACGCTTCAACGCATCGGAAATTTCTCGTGTGTTATTGGAGGTTAAAAATACCATAGGTGGCTCAGCCAAGGCTTTGACGGTGCCAATTTCAGGGATAGAAACCTGATAGTCGGATAAAATTTCCAGCAGCAAAGATTCAAATTCGTTGTCTGCTTTGTCGATTTCGTCAATCAGCAGCACGCAGCCGTTTTCCTCTTTCAGTGCTTTAAGCAGCGGACGTGGCTCCAAAAATTCTTCGGAAAAGAAAATATCGCCAAATTCATGCAAACGCTTAACAGACTCGGTAAACCCTTTGGCGCCCTGTAAAACTTCATCTAAAGCTTCTTTCAGAACCTGAGTATAGAGCAGCTGCTTACCGTACTTCCATTCGTAGATTGCCTTCGACTCATCAAGGCCTTCATAGCACTGAAGGCGAATCAGCGGCAGGGCAAACATTTCCGCGGCTGTTTTTGCCAACTCTGTTTTACCGACACCCGGAGGCCCTTCAATAAGTATTGGCTTGCGCAGCTGATAGGCAAGAAACACAGCCGTTGCGATCTGATCGCTACAAATATAACTGTGAGCTTCAAAGCTTTCTTGTAACGACGCTACTGACGCAGCGATCTTTTCGATATCTCCCATGATCATCCTTAATCCGAACTAGTTGTTCTTCTATTACCGGTACCTTAGTCCGCGCATCGAAGATGCTGGAGTTGGCCTTGCTCGCGTTCGCGCGTGCGCTGGCCTCAGGCGGAAAGCCGGCTATTATCCATTGGCGGGGCTGGCTTGTATAGGTTGCGCAGACTTGCGCAGTGGTCTAGGGCGTGGTTTTCTGGCCTAAGTTAATGAGTTTTCAGCGAGCCTGATGGCGCAAAGCAGAGCATGGGCAACGAGTTAAATGGTGGTGTAGATACACAAATAGATACCTATATAGGGACCTAAATAAATACCTAAATAGATATCTAATTAGATAAACGGGCGGATCTCTTTATGAATAACGCTTCAGATGGTTGGTTAGATAAGCAGGAGATGAAGCAAAAGCTGCTGCAAATGCGCGAGCTATTGCAAAGCACAGCAGTCACTCGGCACGATTCTGTTCAAGTGGTAGAGTTAGATCAGACCAAAGTTGGGCGTTTGTCGCGAATGGATGCATTGCAATCTCAGGAACTAGCGAAAGCATCGGTAGTGCGTAGTGATCTTGCGCTGATGCAAATCAGGGCGGCATTGGCGCGCATTGAAAATGATGAGTTTGGTATTTGTCAGGATTGCGACCAAGCCATTGCACCTGGCAGGTTGCGAGTGGATCCGACGGCAGTGTTGTGCATATCCTGCGCGGGCGCTGCCGAGGCGCGTTGACACAGTACTGAGATGCACTACTGAGTAAAGAAGTTCACCCAACCGCGACTTCGGTGCTTTCACGCGGTAATGGGACCCAAGCCAAAGGGTCAAAATACTTCTGCCTTAGAGCAGCGCGATTTTTTCTGCAACCTGTTCTATTGTCCAATGCTCGCTGTTCAGTGCGTACTGTGCATATTGCTCATATAAGGGTGTGCGTTCCTCTAACAATTGAGCTAACGAGGTGGTGGTCGCTGCGGCTATGCCTCTTTGCGCAAAGTCGCCCAAGCGCTCACTCAACTGTTGGGGGCTCACGCGCAGATAAACGACCTTCCCCAAACGCTGTAAGTTTTGCATCGCACCCTGGTTGTAAACGGCGCTGCCGCCCGTGGCGATGACACTATTCTGTACGTCCAACTGTTGAATAATTTGTCCTTCAATGGCCCTCAGCGCTAGGTAGCCCTGTTGCTGAAGAATTTGCTCTAGCGTGGCGTGCTCGCGGATCTGAATCAAAATGTCCGTATCAATAAACTGCATGCCCATTTGCTTAGCCAGCACAACGCCCACCGTGCTTTTGCCTGCGCCGGGCATGCCAATAAGCGATATGTTCATAAGGCCTCTTTTAATTCAGAAAAATTCGCAGGACTATCTTGCAACGACAGTTTTTTGATCGCTTTTGTTGTTCTACCTTTATTGGGCACCTTTGCTAAAGCCATTTGTACAAGCTGGTGTAAGGCAGTGTTCAGAGTTCGGTATATAACCCCTTGCAACCCATACGCTTGTACTCCTGATAGTATGCGGCTGTGTTTAGCTAAAGAGTAGAGGGGAATAGAGTTGAAATTTTACGATTATCCAGGCGCGCCAAACCCGCGCAGAGTGAAGATATTTGCTGCGGAAAAAGGCATTGAGTTAGAAGTTGTGATGACAGATATGGCTAAGCGTGAGCACAAAACCGCTGAGTTCATGAAGAAAAATCCCAGTGGCAAAATTCCTGTTCTTGAGCTAGACGACGGCACCTGCATTGGCGAATCAGTAGCCATTTGCCGCTACTTGGAATCTGTTCAACCAGAGCCAAATTTATTTGGTTTGGATCCCGTAGAGACTGCGGTGATTGAAATGCATCATCGGCATATTGAGTTGGAGCTGCTGTCGCCAATTGGCGCTGCTTGGGTGAATGGACCCATCGTTGCAAAAATGGGTTTGGTTGAGCCAATTGAAGCGGCGAGAGAACGCGGTGAGCTAATGACCAAAAGCTTTTACAAGCGCCTTGATCTTGCCTTGGGCGAGCATCCGTATATTGCCGGAGCGCGCTATACGGTGGCGGATATCACCGCTATTTGCACGATAGATTTTGCCACAAGATTGGTAGGCCTGCGCCCAACAGATGAGCACAAAAACATATGGGCGTGGCATGAGCGCGTTACTGCCCGACCCGCTGTGACAGAGTAGGCGGCTGCCGTATAAAGCAAACACTTCCTGTCTGATCTAATGGGCAGGCTAGCTGAAAATCCAATAGATGGTCAGCTGCAGACCAATAAGTACCATGGCCCAGATACGCAGATCGCGCCAGCGATCTGTCTCTGGCTGGTCTGCAAGGATTGCTTTCTTCGGCACAATCCAGACCAAGCAGCCGAGGAATATAAAAATACCCATTGAGATGTAGTTTGCCCAAGCCACGGGTAAGTCGATCATGTTCGGCTCCAGGGTCGGTAGGTTAGGGTTGCAAGTTTTTCGTCGCTGAGCTGTTCGGTAAAACCGCTCACCGTCCACAGTACAATCATGGAGTAGCAGAAGCTGACAAATGCGACGTAGAGCAAATTCCACTCCAGCACGATCAACAATATCGCTGATACTAATACGCCGCTAACCAAGGTCCATAAGCCGGCCATTGGTGTAGCCCTTTGGGTCATTGCGCCCAGCAACAGTAGAGCTAGCATGGGGCCTTGGAACAATGAAAGTATGGTTTGTAAGAAGGTAAATATACCGCCTAAGTCGCCAATAAAGGGCGCAATACACATTGAAGATAACAGCAGTAATAAGGTGAGGTAGCGTCCTACCTTAAGGTCATTCAAAGGGTCGTGGTTCTTCATCAGCACATGGCGGATGTCTCGAGTGATCATAAGCGACGTTGAGTTAACGCCTGAGTCAATGGAGGACTGTAGCGCTGCAATAATAGCCACAAACATCAGTCCGGAAATACCCGGTGGTAAAACGTTCTTAATCACCCAAGGAAGCGCCATGTCCGGGTATTCGATATCCGCTTTCATGACCAAGGCCAAGATGCCGGGGAATACCACTAATAAGGGGATAAAGGTCTTTGCTAACGCTGCAAACATCATAGAGGCGCTGGCATCCCATTGAGTGCGCGCTCCAAGGGTTCGTTGCAAGATGGCCTGGCTGCCAATCCAGTAGGCTGGAGAGAGCACGAAGCCAAGTCCTAGAATGACGCCTGGCCAGGGAAAGCCTTCGTCGTCTGCAGGTAAATAGGCTTGTAAGTGTGTGGGGTTATCTTCTGTCAGGGTGGTGGCAAATGCGTTGAAACCACCGGCATCAGAAATACCAATACCGACAATTATGATGCCGCAGAGGAACATAATGCTGACTTGAATTGAGTCGGTGATGGCAACCGCCGCTAATCCGCCGGCAATACTGTAAAGACCCACTACAGTGCCTGAAACTAAAATTCCCGCCCAAATTGGCCAGCCTAGGTAGGTTTCAAGGGTGAGGGCTAACGCCCACATAGCAACCCCTAAGGCGAATACTGCGAAAACGCTGGCAATCAGTGCCGCCACTACGCGAACGCCTTGGTTGTATCGCAGACCCAAGTATTCTGGAATTGAATAAACCCCTGCACGCCAATACAGGGGTATAAAGATAAGGGAGGCGATAATCATGGCGGGAATCGCGCCAATCCATTCAAAGTTAGCTTGGGCTATACCCACGTTATAGGCGTTACCGGAGGCGCCAACATAACTGTTGGTGTCAATGTTGGTGCCGATAATAGAAAGGCCAATCACCCACCAGGCTAAAGACCTTCCCGCGAGGAAAAAGTCGTGGGCGTTTTTTACTTTACTGCTGAGCTTGATGCCGACAAATGTAATTAACGCCAGATAGCCAATAATCACCGCGAGGTCTAATGGATGCACTTGAATTTTCCCCTTTGAAAGTGAGGGAGATACTTACACAACCGGCGCGATAAGGAAAAGTCGTTAATTTCTAAAAGTAGTGTGTGCCGTTGCTCCATGGATACATACGGTGGCAATTTCAATATCGTTCGGGCTAACTGCCCGGCGAATGAGGCTCTCTCTGATAACCCGTGCCCACCTGTTGTGAGCAAGGTTTTCATAGTTTAGATAGAAGCGAAATGTTGTTGATCATCATGCAGCGCGCATAAAACGCGCGTTCATGTGAAGGTAACCATCTGCACACGGGTGTTTGGCCCAAATTTTTTGCCACTCTGGCGAGCCCATGGTGGCGGCGAATTGCTCTTCGCGCACAGCCCTACTGTCCCAACGAATAATCCACGTGACGTTGGGCTGGCCGTTGGGTGATACTGCTGGAGCCGTACCGGCGACTTCAGGCTCAAGGCCGCAGTCCATCCAGAAATCGATGATATCTAGGTTGGCTTTTAGCCAAGGCACAGCCAAGTCTTCTGCCCAGACTTTGTAGGCGTTAAAGTGGTTAGGGTCGATGGTGTAGTCACGAATTTCAACAATTGCGTCTGTCATGTTTATCCTCATTATAGTGTTTAAATTTATAGTTTTTGAATTGCAGTCTTAAATGCACCTGCGTGTAAACCACTAATCAGTAGTCTTCAGCCAGTGCCAAGGTTTCAAGGACATAACGAATTTGTTCTCCCCAAAACCAGATGCCTGTGCAGATCACTGCGACTGAAAATGCTATCGCTACCCATTCTAGTATGACTTGTTTACTCATAAGTATGCTCTCTTAGACGCTCTATTCTTCTATTCTCTGTGCTGTGCCAATTCAAGAAAAGCCTATCCAGCGCCCGGATGCGGCGACGGTAAACCAAATTGAAATCGACGTGACGGCTAACAGCTTGATGGTCCACGGGTTGATGGTGTCGTGGTTAAATTTCAGCAGTGGTCGACGAATGGCGTAAACAAAGGTGACCCCTAAAGCCAGGCTGGTCATTTTTGCCCAAAACATTTGGTTGTAGTAGAGCTTCATAGCGACCGCTGAGCTCATAAATATACCGCTGGTCATGACGACAATCAGAGCAACGGTGAACCACTTTTGGGTGTTTTCAATAACTTGCTCGGAGGGTATGTCTTTGAGTAAAACATTGAGTAAGCGTAAATCCCCAACTAATACCATGCCCCCGAGCATAGACATACCAAGCAGATGAAACATTTGTACTACGGCAAAAACGCCGCCATAGGCCTTTGATATGTCAGCCAGCATTGACGTGTCTAACCAATCAAAAAACGGATATAGATCCACTATGAACTCCTATCTGTCAGCATTTGTTTATCGATTGCGTAACTATTGTTGAAAAATTTACGGTTCTAGCGCGGCCAATTCGTTTACACACCCTGCGGCCCAATACATAAATTCAGGTAGCTGCTTGTGGCAGTCGAACCAATCGTAGGCAATGGTTCGCCCTGTGATTACCACACCCGCCCAGAGTACTAATGATGCTATCGCGCCCATGCGAATGCGTTTGGGAGGGGTTGGGTCTAGGTCCCATGTTCCGGATGATGCCTGCATTTTGGCTCTAAACATGAAGGCATTGATGCCGGCTAGGATCAACAGCACTACTTTTATACGGAACCAAATGCTTTGTGTGGATCGGACTGGAATTGCATAGAACAGTAAAAAGCCAGTGATCAGCATGACCACAAAGCCAATGATCATGGGCTTGTCCAGTCGCTCGGCGATTTTTGACGCGGGCACGTTGGGGAAGATTGCGCCCAGCATGCGCAGGTCGATGACGCAGAGCATTCCTAGGAAGATCATTAGTGTTAGAACGTGAGTGGTTTCGATCCAAGAGTACATATAGATAGACTCATGGATGTCAGTACTCCACTGATGGGTGTCTAGCCACTGAGCAAATGTCAGTAAAAGTTCGTTTAGCATGCAAATTCCTGCTGCGTTCTGTTTACACTCAGAGAGGGGTACGAGACCCGGATCAAGCGTTAGCTTATGGCGAATTTATGCGCTTGTCCGGCAAATATACAAAGCGCGATATTGCCCTAATAGTGCCTGCTCAAAGGCTGTGCTGGGTGCTCTAATTTTCTTCTCCGCCTGCGCGCTAGCATATTAGTTTATAGCCGAGTCTGCCACAGGGCAGGGCTGCGCCCTGTGGACCTAATTGGGCGTTGGTTAAGCCTATGAGGGTTGAATGCGGCGCAACATAGATTCTTGTGCGCAAGACATCACGAGTTTGCCGTCCGCTGCATATATTTCGCCCTCGTTTAGTCCGCGTCCGTCGGTGGCGGCAACACTGCGCTGGTCGAAAAGTAGCCATTGGCTGGGGTCGCAGACGCTATGAAACCAGCAGCTTTGATCTAAGCTGGTCATTCTGTGAGTCTGCATAGGTACGCCATGAGGTATTACAGAGTTAAACAGCAGGGTGGCATCGGACAAATAGGCCAAGGCAATTTGTCCCTCGCGAGTGGTCATTGGTGCAACGCGATCGCTTGAGTAGGGGGTGCGCATCCACAATCGGAGTTCTGGCTTCCGATCCGCAATGAACTCGTGAAATCCAGCGCTGGCAAATTCTATTTCGGTGCGCCCGTCTTTTATCGGCGGAAATGGGAAGGACTCTTCGCCGCGCCGTTGTCTTCGCGCAATCAACGCTTCAGGGCTGTCCACCCTCGGCATAATCTTTTGGTGCTCATCCCCGGCTTCCGTCACTTTGAATGAAGCAATCATGTGGAAAACCTGCTGGCCTTCTTGGCTTGCCGTGATTGAACGCGTGTCGCCCCATTTGCCTGAGCGCAGTCGCTGCACCTGATAGTTAAGCTTAATGTCTGGATTACAGCGTTGTAAAAAGTAGGCGTGAAACGAATGTGCCACTTTAGGTTCGTCCACCGTGTGCAATGCAGCGCTCAATCCTTGGCCTAAAAGGTGGCCGCCGTAGACGCCCATCATGCCGTATAACTCAGCATCGCCGGTGAAAGCGTCGGGCTGATCTGTCGCCTCCACTTGTAAGTAATTCAACAGATGTTTGGCGGGAGGGTTGTGCGTAGTCATTAAAGATCCAACTTCAGATAAAACAAAATTATTCAGCTCAGGCCGCGCGAGTGCGACCTTTACCAAAATATGCAGACAGTGAGCCGATAAACGGTCCACTCATTTGCCGTGACGCTTAGGCTACGGCTATTGGCCTGGGTTAGCGCATGGCGCCAGGCATACCTCCATCTATGACCATAGTTTGTCCGGTGATAGAAGACGAGGTAACAAAGGTCAAAACTTGATTGGCAATGTCGTCGGCTTGGCCAACTCTACCCAGCACGGCCTGGTTTCTGGCGCCTTGCGCCACGTTGTCTGGGAGGCGTTGGGCCATGCGGGTGTTTTCAACCAGCCCAGGGGCAATGCAATTCACCGCCACGTTGGGCGACATGGCCACCGCAAGGCAACGGGTTAAGTGGTTGAGGCCTGCCTTACTTGAGGAATAGGCAATACTGCTGCTGCCTGGGCTAATGCCGCCAGCGGAAGAAATATTTACGATATGGCTACCGGGCTGTGCTTTGAGTAACTCAGCTCCAGCGCGTGCCAAAAGAAAGGGTGCGCGCAAATTAGTTTCTAATACACGGTCCCAAATGTCAGCGGTTAAATCATCTAGGTTGGGAAAAGGAATGCCGATATTCCATGCCGCATTGTTGACCAAAATGTCGAGGCGTCCGTACTTAGCCGCAACTTGATCCATGAGCGCTTCAATGGCCTCTGGGTCGCGTTGGTCAAGCTGCACGGGCCAAGCGGTGCCACCGGCTTGTGCAATGTCCTCTGCAACTTGGGCAGCAGTTTCTGCAGCACCGACATAAGTGAGGATTACGTCAGCACCCTGCGCTGCCAAACAGCGCGCAATAGCGCCGCCGATATCACCTGATGCACCGGTAACGAGGGCGACTTTTTTTGCCAGGCCTGTGTTTGTAATATCCGTATTTGTAAGATCCATGCGTGCCCCTCGTGCTTAGTGCATCTATTAAGTGCTTCTATTGAGTTCATCTATTCATTTTTTTGTCGATTGTGTGTGCCGGATTGATAAGGCGTTTTGACAGATTTCCCGGCAGCTCCCAAAATGTGCCACGATTAACCTACGTTTTTCCCTAAAGGGTCAAGTCCAATTGTGGCGACACAGTGATTTTGCTGCATGGGCTGTTGTCTGCTTTGTTGAAACTGCGAACGAATGAGAAGGAAAGTTTATGCCACGTCCCGCACCGTTAGCCGATATAAAAATTGTTGACCTTACGCAGGTATTTGCTGGTCCTTATTGCACCTATCAATTAGCACTGCTGGGCGCCAGTGTGATTAAAATTGAACCACCGGGCGGAGAGCAAACTCGCCTCGGCGGTAAAATGCCGGACCTTGCAGCCCAGTGTTTGGGGCTCGCGTACTGTACCCAAAACGCAGATAAGGATTGTGTAGAGCTTGACTTAAAATCCGACGGGGCAGTGGACGCGGTTTTAGCGTTAGCCGCTGAAGCGGATATTTTTGTGCAAAATTATCGGCCAGGCGTCGCTCAGCGCTTGGGCTTGGGTATTGATGCTCTGCGTAAGGTGAATCCGCAAATAATTTACTGCTCAATTTCTGCTTATGGTGGTGAGGGGCCTATCGGTCACCGGCCAGCGTATGACCATGTGGTGCAAGCTATGAGCGGCATTATGTCCACCACGGGTACCGATGAAATGGGGCCAACCAAAGTGGGCGCGCCTTACATTGATTACGCCACAGGGCTGAATGCTGCCTTCGCTGTTATGGCCGCATTGCGCGAGAGAGATCGCACCGGAGAATCTCAGAATGTAGACGTGAGTATGTTAGATACTGCGCTGAACTTAATGGCAAATAATGTTGTTACCGCGGCAACGACGGGTGAAGACATACCTAAATTGGGCAATGAAGCCGCCAGCGGTTCGCCCTCTTCAGGATGTTTTAAAACCTTGGAAGGCGACAGTATTATGCTGGCCGCTAACAATGAACGTCAGTTTGTCGATCTATGTACGGTATTAGGGCATCCCGAGTGGCTGAAAGATCCGCGTTGGGCAACGCCTAAAGTACGGCAAAATAACTTTGCTGCCCTGCGCAGCGAAATCGAGATCGTTTTTTTGCGTCAACCCGCATCTGCTTGGGAGTTGTTGTTGGACGCTCAAGGCGTGCCAGCGAGTCGTGTGCGGACATTGACTGAGCTACTAGAAGAGGGCCAGCCAGAAGCGCGGGGGTTGTTGACCACGTTGCCTGTAGGGGCGGAGGAAACGCCAGTGCAACTGCCAGCGGTAGGGTTTCGCCTTAATGGGCATAGCTTAGGGCCGACTCAAGCGCCAAAAGGCGTAGGCGCTGATAATGAGCGTTGGTTAGGTCAGTCAAGCTAGGGTTATGGGGTTGGTTTTCCCCTTTGGGTGCTATGCCGCTGAACTTAACGACCAGAGGTATAGTAACATTTGGTCGCTATTGTTCTGTGTATCATCGGGTCAAACTACGAGTTGCTGTCTCGGCGCTGACACGCATAGTTCTATTTGCATATAACGCATAGTAGGAATCCCGCGATTGTTTAGGAATTGGCCCATTCAAAGCGAGTCTTAATCCGGCGCATGCCAATAACAATTGGCAAGAATCTTATAATCATCTTACTATTTGGGCATGGGGTGGTAGGGCAAGCCTGAATCAAAGATGGCTGCTTGTTTGCTATGCGCACCAAGTACCGCGTTTAGATAGCCGCACCCTAGGCGACACCTAATGTTTCGATTGCTTTGACGAGTCAACTCATCTGCGAAACCGAGATAAAATTTTATGAATCCATTAATGGCCAGAGGTATATACGATGTTATCACTAAGTAACCTAACGCCATTTGGTATCGGTGGGCGGCGGCTATGTTTTTCCCACCCCACAGATAAAGGCAAGTGCGTGAAGGTTTTGCGTATCGATGAACAACGAACCGTTAGAATAAAAAAACTCCGTTTGTTACCAGCTTTCATGCATAGAGCGTATAACAACAATGCGCATGAAAAGAAAATTTTGAGTGAGTTGCAGCAACGCATTGGTGTAGGTATGAACCAACACTTGCCTTTATGTTACGGCACTATTGAAACAGATCTTGGGCGAGGACTTGTCCTTGACTTAGTGCGTGATCACGATGGGAAAATATCAAGATCTGTTCGTGAGTTAGTGAGTATTGGGCACGATGTTGAGGAGTTTCGTGAAGCTTTTGACGAGTTTGGTGAATTCTTGATTGAACATCGAGTGCTAACGCGAAACTTACTCGACCACAATATCGTAGTGCGTTATTTAGGCTGCGGAAAACTAAAGATGTATCTTATTGACGGATTCGGTGACCCAGCGTGGTTGCCATTTGCGCGCTGGTTTGAGTCAATAGCACGTGCCAAAATCAAAAAGAGGCTGAGAACAGCTTGGCATCGGTTTGAAACGTTCGCTGATAACGGCGGCGTTACTCAGCGAATGATAGATAAAAGTAGTTGGGGACAGGGGATTTTGAAGCACCGAGAGTAGATGTTTGGGTGGCCAGTCTGGGCGCACTTCACTGTCAATAGTTTTTATCCAAATGGTGCCAATCTAATGCGTAATCGTTACATAGAAAAAATTAAACAAGCTTTGCGGCCCCCGATCTATAAATTGTTGTTCAAAAGCCAGCAACAATTTGTCTGCCCCATTTGTGGTTATGAAGGCCCGTTCTTGGATAAACGCATTTCTAGAGTTCCAGATCTGGTAAGGAGCAATTCTAAATGCCTTGGCTGCGCTTCCAACGAACGGCATAGAATGATGCATTTAGTCGTAAACAAGCTTTTTTCCAGTTGGGACCCGGGTGGGAAAAGCTTGTTGCATATTGCTCCAGAGGACTGCCTTACAACAGAGCTGAATTCTAAGTTTGCCATTTATCATACCGCCGACTTGCTCATGGAGAACGTTGATTTTAACGAAGATATTCAGGCAATGTCTTTTCCCAACGACAGTTATGATTGTCTTGTTGTTTCTCGAGTTTTAACCATTCCTCCGGATTTAGATGCTTCACTCAAAGAGATTAGGCGAGTTTTGAAACCTAATGGTATCGCTATTGTTGCTGAAATATTTAAGCATGACGAGATTCTAGAGTTTGGTGAGATGATAAATTTCCGCTCCAGAGAAATTGGTATCGATTTGATTAATCGACTCGAGGAGCACTTTAGCCAAGTTGAATGCTACCTTTCTGATAGATTCAGCAGCAGCTATCAACTGGCAAACACCATGAAGCTTAACGGCAAACCACAAGATGATTTTCCTGAAAAAGTTCGTATTAAAAATGTGGGTTTCATGGAAATGGTTTTAGTCTGCCATGTCTAAAGTCTATTGGATCGTCTAGGTGCGCTCTCTTTTTCGTAGGTTCAAGCGACTTCGTGAATTGTTCAAACACACTGAAAGTCGCATGGAGATCGAGGGGCTTTTCGCCGATGCCTGTGGTCATCCTGTAGAGCTTGTGCCAGCGTCAACTAAAGGCGGCTATGACGAAATTTATTACGCTCTGAGAGCTGGTAAGCAGTTTGCAGTGGTGAGAATTAACAGTGCGTTTAAGAGTCAGAACGATCCTATAGGCCCTAAAGACCCTGGTGTTCCTCTTGGTCCAAAGGAGCGTCTCGAGTTAGAGTGGAACGCTTACACAAAATTAGCCCCTCAAGGCTTATCTCCTAAACCTCTTTGGCGAAATGATGACGCGATTGCATGTTCTTGGGTTGATTGGCAACGAGCTTCAGTATACTTAGTAGCGCAGCGTAAAAATTTTTGGTCTATTGTAGAGCGGATTTTTCCGCTGGTTGCCCGCATGCACAAGTGTGGTGTGATCCACTTAGATCTAAATTTGGGTAACATCTTGGTCGACCCGGCGGGGCAAGGCGCCATTGTCATTGATTTTGAGTTTGGACCCGTTGAGTGGGTTAGCACGGAGCAACAAAAGGCGTTTGATTACTTAAGGCTTTTGGATGACTGCCTTAAGCCGCGTCGCGGCGGGAAAATACTTATGGCTGACCAAGACAGAATGATTGGTATCTTAGAGGACAATGTAGATTTTTCGTGTAGAAATGTTGAGTTAAAGTTTGCTTTTGCAAAGCTAAAGCGAATAAAAGCGAACCCTGATTTTTACGCCAAATTAAAAAGTATATTCGTCAACATTTAGCTTGGGTTCGGGTTTGCCGAGAAAGTTGCAATGATGGACGCCAGCGCGGAAGTGGATTCCGCCAAGGATAACTCGTTATTAAATGCAACGTAGTCAGTAGGCCTGCGTTGTGAGAAGTGTTGGTACATATCATTATTGTATTTTGCGTGCCCTACCTTTGTGATTTCGAGTTTTCGCTCTGCAATCGTAGCGTAGCTAACGATGCAGTGAATGGTTGGCATGCGTTGACCCCAAATTTTAGACAAGAACGTAAAGACACTAAATGTTGGGTGATTTGTTTTTCGGTTTAAGTAGAGGAAATCGATGATTGAACGATCGATCAGTGTAATTCCAGAGCTTGTTCGCCAATAGCGAAGATATTGGCCGAAGCAGGCGCGCAGATAGACGAGGGGAGCAAGTTTTTCATCGAAATTTTCACGAGATTGGAACATCAAGGGCCTAATAAATATAACGGCGCCCTTATGAATGAACGATTTTCTGTACAAATGTTTTCCTGTAAAAACACTCGTTATATTGGGCATTTTTCGACGTAGGGCATTTGCTAAGGTAGTTTTGCCTGCACCGTCACAGCCCATGATGGAAATAAGGCGGGTTTTTGTTGGTGCTGCTAGCCTTGCCTCCCATATATGGGTGTTTAGCTTGCTGAAAATTTTTTGAATCTTAGTCCTAGGTGTTAACGACAGCGTTGACGCTATATGTTCGAAGGTCCGTTTAGCCTGTTGAGAGCTTATGCTTTGTGCTTTGCTGATGTCTCTCAGATTCTGGCTTATTGAGTTAGAGCCTGCCTGTTGACATCCATCTGCATAAAATTGTAGCCGGGCTAAAGCCTTTGGGTTAGCCACATCCCTCCCTTTAGTTTGCAAATGCTGGAGATAAATACACGCTTCTAAATCAATAGGTAGGCGCTGGATACTGGTTCTGTCCACATCGATGAATGACAAACAATCGGAAAATGTTAGGCATTGGTTGCCGTTGTCAAGTTGCCAAAGGTTTATCCAAAGATCTAAGGTGACTTTGTGAAGCCCATCCTTAGAGAATAACGATAATTCTACTTTGTCTGATCGTCGTGAATTTATGCGAAGGTGGCAAAGGCCTTGTTTTACCCATTCACACGCTGCATCCAGAATGTGTTTGACGGATGCTGGAGAAGTCAACAGATCAACATCGTCTCCATCAATATTGTGAGGGCCTAAGGCGCGGCCACGTAGTTGAATCATTTGCCAGTCGCCAGTGCACACGCTCTCTATACATGTTTCTAGAGAGTTCCTTGGCGATGATTCAGGTCCGTTGTGAGTGTGCATTAAATCATCTGTCGCTATATAGAAAGCTCGGTGAAAATTGTTCTCGACGATATTATCTTATCTTCGTCGCTTAAGCATTAAACGTAGCTTACTCCCTGAGGCCTAATTATTTGCTCAACGAGCAGAATCTCAAGTGAAAAACCCGTTGTCGGTTTTTTCTTGGGGAGCGTTACGTTCAGACAATCAAAGCAGACTGTCTTTGCATCCTAGTCTAAATTTGGCTTACATATTTGGTCGCTGACGAGTCAGTGTTTGTCTGCAGATTGATCTACACTCAGCTTGAGCGTGCGCTGGCCGCCAGCTAAGGCCATTAAGCCAGCCATAATGGCGAGATTCTTAACGAAGTTTTGAGTTTCGTGCGCTTGCTGTATACCCGCTTCGACATTCCAGAAATCATGCATGACTAAGTTGATGACCAATGTCAGTCCCGCCAAGATAAATGCCGTAAAGGCCACTCGATAGCCTGCAATCAGCATTGCCGCGCCGGAAAGTTGCACAATGATGGTGAGCACTAAGAAGAACGGCACAAAGATCATACCGTGGTCTTGCATATAGCTGGCAGTACCTTGGAAGTCGGTGACTTTGCTAATGCCGGGTATTAGAAAATAGATGCCAAGGAGAACCCTTCCGGCCACTCCTGTATAAGTTTGCAAGGCTGTGACCATTGGAATCCCTTAATAATTTTTGCGTTTCTTTTGCCGGTTTGCCGGCCAAGTGTGTAGCCCACCTCATGCAAACAAGTTAATTTGCCTGTTATGCGCTTTTTCCAGTCTGGAAAATTTCCCCTGCATTATGAACGGCTAGGCTTCGAAAAAGCAAAGTGGCTGAACTACTGCCAGCCTGAGCGGTCGTAAACTTTAACGGCTTGTGCCTGACGCAGCCCTAGCACTTGCACGTCTAATGTGTCCTCTTTGAAGCTACCCAAGGTGGCCACAGGGCCAGAAGCCGCTCCTAGAATTGGATACTCATTATTGCCTTCAGCAAATAATTTTTGCGCAAAATCGCTGGTCAAATATTCCAAAAACAGCACGGCGTTATCTTTGTTGGGCGCGTACTTGGTGATGCCTGCGCCGCTGATATTGACGTGGCTGCCACGGTCGTCTTGGTTCGGAAAAATTACCCCTAAGTTTGCCGCAATGGCTTTGTCCTGGGCTTTTTCTGATCCTAAGATGCGGCCTAGATAGTAAGTGTTTGCTATCGTAATTCCGCATTCTCCAGCTGCGACAGCTTTGAGTTGGGCGGTGTCATTGCCTTGGGGGGAGCGGGCGAAATTACGCACCACACCGGTCGCCCAAGATTCCGCAGCTGTTTCACCGGCGGCCTCAATCAGCGCGCTCATGAGAGAGAGGTTGTAGATGTTGGATGAGGTGCGCATACAGACCTGGTCTTTCAAGGCAGGGTTGGCTAAATCTTCATAGCGTTTAACTGCAACGGGCAAACCGCGCTGCTTGTTAAAGACAATGACTCGCGCCCGTTTGGACAGTCCGTACCAGAATCCATCTGAGTTGCGCAGATTGGCTGGCACTCGCTCGTCCATCGTCGTGGAGTCAACGGCTTGGAAAATGCCTTTTTCCTGAGCGCGCCAAATGCGTCCTGCATCTACCGTAATTAACATATCAGCCGGGCTGAACTCGCCTTCATTAACAATCCGTTCAATGAGGGCATCGCTGCCGCCTTCAATCAGATTAACTTTAATGCCGGTGCGCTCAGTGAACTGCTCGTACAGGGCCATATCGGTATCATAATGCCGCGCGGAGTAGACATTCACCTCTTCGTCAGCGTGGACGACGGTTTGCATAAGCATGGCGAGGATAAAGATAAGGGTGCTGAGCAATCGTGCAGAGTTCTGCTTTACTGAATAAATCACGGTGTATTGACCTAAATGAGAATGGTTATCAACTAACTATAGATTAGGGCCTCAACAGAGGCAAAATTTATCTCTACCAATGTGCCTATTGGCAGTGCCTCTTGTTTGGCGGTCTCTACTCGAAGCTGCTGATCGCCTAAGGTCACAAGGGTGAGGTAGCGTTGGCCTAAAAAACGCCTGTCGCTGATTACCGCAGGGCCGTTGGCAGCTTTTAGTGCCAGAGTGTGAGCGCGCAAACCGAGCGTAACGGTGGCGCCTTCTTTCAGCGTACTTGGGTTTAAAGCACGGTCATCGCGATTAGCGATTCTGTGCATGGGCACGATGCCGAATAGGGTTTTTACTGTTTCGCCCTGCACTGTGCCTTGCAGTGATTGCAGTCCGGCAATGGTCTGGGCGACAAATGCGCCCTTGGGTGATCGCCATAAATCTTCCGGGGTACCAAGTTGCACGGCTATGCCCTCGACCAATACCAAAATTCGATCAGCCATATCCATGGCCTCTTCAGGGTCGTGGGTGACCATAAGCGTAGGTGTGCCTGCGGCTTTTAAGGTCAATCTGGCTTGCTCGCGTAATTTGCGTCGCAGCGGCGTGTCCACGCTGGCAAAGGGTTCATCTAGCAACATAACTGAGGGTTGGGTCGCTAATGCGCGAATGAGCGCAACGCGTTGCTGTTGGCCGCCAGACAAAGTATGCGGGTAGCGTTGGGCCATATCAGCCAAATCTACGCTAGCCAGTTGCAGCTTCACCATGGCCTCGCGCTGAGCTTTGCTTTGGTTGTGCAGTCCAAATGCGATATTCTCCGCCACGGTTTGATGTGGAAACAAAACATGGTCTTGAAAGACCAACCCTATGGGCCGCTGTTCAGGGGGTGGGTTTGTGACCGCATCAGCCATTAGTTGATCGGCGAGAAAAATGGCGCCTTGTTGCACGGGTTCCAGACCTGCGGCTATGCGCAGCAGGGTACTTTTGCCACTGCCTGAAGGGCCGAGGATGCAGACTATTTCGCCATCCTTTACGTCGAGGTCAATATTACTGAGAGCAGTTTGATTACCAAACTTATGGCTGATGCCGCGAAAGGCTATGGTCATTTTTAGAGGTCTTCTGTTTAGATCTTCTTTATAGGTCTTTTTTTAGCTCTTTTTGAGTCTGCCTTTTAGATCGTCTTTATAGATCTATTGGGGTCCTGCTTGCAAACAGGTCGCATGCAAACAGGTTGCTTGCCAATTTGCGCGGCGAAAAGGGCATACTGCCTTAATGTCCGCTGCGGTGCATGCTGTTTACAAAACGGTATTTTTATAAAAGGACGCTGAGCTTTGAGCCAAAGTCATTCACCCGTTTGGTTGTCGGGTATTCTATTGATTGCTGTTCCAGTGGCTTTGCCCATTGGTGTATTGCTTTATTCGCTGTTCTCGCCGATAGGTAGTGTTGGCGAAAGTGGTGATGTCTGGTTGCACATTCGCGCCACCGTTCTGCCGACCTATTTGTTTAATACTTTTGCGTTGATGGCATTGGTGGGTATTGCCGCAACTTTGATCGGCGTGGGCACTGCCTGGTTGAGTGCCAAGTTCACATTCCCGTTGAGCAAGATTTTAGCCCCGGCACTTGTGTTACCTCTTGCAGCGCCAGCTTATGTGGTGGGCTATGTTTATGCCGATTTGTTTGAGTTTGCCGGGCCAGTGCAAAGGTTCTTACGCAGCGTTTTGGACCTGTCAGGGGGGCAATATTACTTTCCGCCTATTCGGTCGATAGGTGGCGCAGCCCTAGTCATCTCATTAGTCCTTTATCCCTACATATATTTGCTTGCGCGTTCTAGTTTTATGCAGCAGTCGGTATCGCTGCACGAAACCGCCAGAGTGCTAGGTGCGGACAGTAAACGGGTCTTTTGGCGCATAGCTCTGCCAGTGGCAAGGCCTGCTATAGCTGGAGGCATGGCGCTGGTGCTTATGGAGACGGTTGCCGATTATGGCGTGGTCGAGCATTTTGGCGTACCCACCTTCACCTCAGGCATTTTTCGTACTTGGTATGCCATGGGTGAGCACACTGCCGCGCTCCAACTCGCCGGCTGGCTGTTTGTTATTGTTGCCTTGTTAGTGGTTGCTGAGCAGTTCGCACGTCGTGGCGAGCACTTCAATCCAATCAGTCGAAGCGCACCAGCGGATCTCGTACCGCTCACCGGTGCAGCAGCCATCGGCGCAACGATAGCTTGCGCGCTTCCGGTGTTGTTGGGCTTTGTTCTGCCTTTCGGCATTTTGCTCAATCACGCGCTCGTAGAAGGGGATCCGTTAATCGGCAAAGGCTTTTCCGAGCTGTTAATTAACAGTGTGTATGTGGCGAGTATTGCCGCAATACTCTGCGCGTTGGCCGCCCTCTGGCTTAATTATGCCCAGCGTTTGCGCGCCAACTTTGGCATAAAACTAGCTGTGCGCACGGCCACACTGGGCTATGCGATTCCCGGCATGGTTTTGGCGGTGGGTTTGTTGGTGCCTTTAACGTTCTTAGACCGTGCATTGAGCGGGTTCTTGCGAGACAACTTTGATTCTACAACAGGGCTTGTTATTACGGGTTCTGTGGCAGGTTTAGTTTTTGTCTATGTAGCGCGGTTTTTAACCGTTGCGTATAACAGCAGTCACATGGGCATGGCAGCATTGCATTACAACTTAGACGCTGCCGCTCGAAGTTTGGGTGCCACGCCAGGGCAAGTACTCAGCAAAATTCACTTGCCTTTGCTTCGTCCAGCGGTCTTCAGTGGTCTGTTACTGGTCTTCATTGATGTGATGAAAGAGTTGCCGGCTACGCTTATTTTGCGGCCCTTTAACTTTGAAACCCTAGCTACCAGAGTTTATCGTCTTGCCGCAGATGAACGTCTTGGTGAAGCCTCAACCGCTGCTTTGAGCATCATATTGTTGAGTTTAATGCCCACAGTCCTCATTTTGTTCACAAAAGTGGTCGAGAAAGCTGACAGAAATTGAGATTGATGGTGGAAACAGTAGTAAAATTAAGTCCTGTCAATCGAAAGTGTATAGATTTTTGAGTTCGAAGGTCACGAATCCACAGTTAAAGCTAAGCAAGCCCGCTTCATTTCATTATGAGGTGATGGAGGCGCATGTGCTTAAACACGAGTGCTTTCAGGGAGTTGAGTTTGAAGACGAGCAGATCTCAGTTGCAGATGGCCTGCTCACAGTAAAGCCCGGGTTTCAGTGGCGATCGTTTAGCATGGGTTTTCATGCGCCGTTGGTTTTTTTTGGGCTGGCGCGCATGGGTGTTATCGACAAAGTGTTTGTCTATGGTCAGCCATGGACCATCGAACACAGTCTGCTCAGAGCCGTGCTTTTGCAGTACTCGCGTACCTTTGGCGTTGACCGGGCGCGTATCGATGCAATTTATGCACAGGGCTTGTTGGATGCAAAAGTGCCGCTGCGTGGTCTATGGAGTGCACTGGCACGTTGGTTCGGTCCGCGAGGGGCCTAAGCTTAAGCATGCCACCCAAAGGTCATGGCGTAGCCAGTATTGGTGTTCGAGACCTGGGCAGGTGATGCATTCAATTCTGCACTCGGAAACGCTCAAAATTAGGTTTGTACAAACAAACACCAGCAATCCTTGGTATAGAAATTTCTAGCGTCAGCAGCGCCAGTTTTTGCGCACTTCACCGTTTCTTCACTGGCAACCGAATATCGTTTCACAATCCTTGGAAACTTAAATGTAAACCTTTTGTTTACGTTTGTCGCGTTTTTCACAAATGTGGCTCGCCAATATCCTCGTGATTTATTAAGGAAGTCAGTATGGTCGCGAAATCTCCTAATGCTCTACTACTCATTCTAGGCAATCAGCTATTTCCCTTGGATCAGGTGCTTGCGCTAGAGCCTGCGGCAGTATTTATGGCTGAAGACCAATACCTGTGTAGCCACTTTCGCTATCACCAGCAAAAGATCGTCTTGGTGCTGGCTGCTATGCGCGCTTATGCCGACGAGCTGCGTGCCGCCGGTCTGGTGGTGCATTACACCAAACTAGATGCTGAGTCTGAGCTGACCATCAATGAAGCAGTGATTGATTGTTTGCAAAGCCATGGTTACGCATCTCTGCTGCATTTTGAGGTGGAAGGCAAAGCCGCTCAAGCGAATTTGGCCCTAGCGGTAAAGGCTGCTTCTGTTGCATGTCAGACAATCCCCTCGCCAATGTTTCTTTGTGACCGCCAACGGTTTGCAGCCTTTGTCCAGGGCCGGAAAAAACCGCAAATGGCGGCGTTTTATAAAGCAGAACGCGCTCGTTTGAATATTCTGCTGACCCCCGAAGGCAAGCCCATTGGCGATCAGTGGAGTTTTGACGCGGACAATCGCAAAAAATTACCCAAAGATGTGCACCCACCTGAGCTGCCCGAAGTTGCGGAAAATGCGCATCTAGAAGCGGTTATCGCGTTAGTGAGTGAGCGTTTTGCCGACCACCCTGGCAAGGCTGACGAATTTTCTTGGCCGACTACGAGAGCGGGTGCGTTACTTTGGTTGGACGATTTTATTGCCCAAAGGTTGGTAGATTTTGGTCCCTATGAAGATGCTATGAATACCCGCTCAGATACAGTCTTCCACAGTGTCCTTAGCCCGATGATGAATATCGGCCTACTGGTGCCCAACGAAGTGCTGGATCGAGTTATTGGTGTGGCGCAGACGCGTGATATTCCTTTGCAAAGCTTGGAAGGGTTTGTGCGGCAGGTGATGGGTTGGCGGGAATTTATTCGCGGCATATATCAAAACTATAGCGCGGTGCAGGCCCGCACAAATTATTGGTCGCACACTAGGCAGTTAACTGAGCATTGGTATGTTGGCGGCACAGGAATAGTGCCGCTGGATGAAACTATTGAGACAACCCAGCGGATGGGTTGGTGTCACCATATTCCGCGTCTTATGGTTGTGGCGAACCTTATGACGCTGTGTGAAATCGAACCTAAGGCCGCCCACCGTTGGTTTATGGAGATGTATGTAGATTCTGCCTCCTGGGTGATGGGGCCAAATGTTTATGGGATGGGGATTTTCAGCGATGGCGGTATCTTTGCCACTAAGCCATATATCTGTGGGTCTAACTATTTACTTAAGATGAGCAATTATTCAAAGGGTCCGTGGTGCGATGTAGTAGATGGCTTGTATTGGCGGTTTATTGAAAAGAATCGCGCATTTTTTGCGCAAAACCCGCGTCTGGCATTGATGCCCAGAGCATTGGACCGGTTAAGTGATGCACGCAGAGATATTATTTTTCCTGCCGCAGAAAAATTCCTTCTAACGCATACTCATTCCTAAGTAATTGCTTAAAACACTGGGAATTAGGCGGCTACGCCCTATACTTCCGCGATGACAGAAAACCAATATATTTTGCCGGATAAATTTACCGGCCTGCCGCTTCGTGACGAGCTACAAACTCAGTTGGAAGTGATTAAATTCAACACCATGACAGCAGTGCAAGCTGCTGCGCTGCCAAAGATACTGGAAGGGCGAGATGTCGTTGCACAGGCGAGCACTGGTAGTGGCAAAACTGCCGCATTTGCCTTGGGTTGCTTGCAAAAGATAGACAGTAAAGCTTTCCATGTGCAGGCCTTGATCTTGTGTCCTACCCGAGAGTTGGCAGAACAAGTGGCACAAACAGTGCGCACCTTGGCGGCCAAAATCAGTAATACCAAGGTGCTCACCTTGTGTGGTGGTGTGCCGCTGGGCCCTCAGATCGGCTCACTGTCGCGCAGCGCCCATATTATTGTCGGTACGCCTGGTCGGGTGCTTAAGCACCTGAATAAACAGACACTGCATCTCTTGAGCATAGATACATTGGTGCTAGACGAAGCAGATCGTATGTTGGATATGGGCTTTGAGGATGAGATTCAAGAAATACTCAGTTATATGCCACCCACTCGGCAGAACCTACTCTTTTCCGCGACCTATCCAGATGGGGTGAAATCTATTCGCCGAGTCATGGGCAAGGATACGATTCATATCAATGTCACCCAAAGCGATAATAAGCCGGTTATTGGTGAGTACTGGTTGCCAGTAGATCAATATGATCGCGTTAAGCCTCTGTTGGCCGCCATGCGGGTATGGGGTGGGGCGTTGAACCTAGTTTTTTGTAATACCAAGATCGACTGTGCCCAAGTTTGCGAAACATTGATTGCTGCTGGTTTAGACGCTGTAGCACTGCATGGCGATTTGGAGCAGTTTGAGCGCAATCAAACATTGGTGCGCTTTGCGAATGGTAGTGCCAACGTCTTGGTGGCCACAGATGTTGCAGCCCGGGGCTTGGACATTGATAACGTCGACGGTGTCTTCAATTTTGAGTTACCCACTCATGCTGAGGTCTACGTGCATCGCATTGGACGCACGGCCAGAGCGGGTAAGCGCGGTATCGCCATTAGTTTAGTCGCAGACCGAGAGATGTCTCGGCTGAGCGCAGTAGAAGAATTTTCTGAGGGCAAAGCCATGCAACTTTGGGAAGTGCCCGCTGACTTGCCGGATGTGTTAGATGCAGATGAAGAGGGTGAGGGCTTGCGCCGCCCCGGTGTTTACACTGTCGAAATCAATGGTGGTAGACGCAGCAAACTGCGCCCCGGAGATATATTGGGCGCTCTCACCGCAGATAAAACAGTGCCGGGTAGTGCGGTTGGCAAAATAGATTTGATGGATAATTTAACTTATGTGGCTATCCGGCGTGACGCCACGCCAGCAGCATTGAATTTGTTGAACGGCGCTAAGATCAAGGGTCGTCAGTATCGCGCTCGGGGTGTGGGCTAAGTTAAAAGTGCTGGCGCATCTGGAACCCGGTCTTTTTTACGGACCGGTCCCGGTCTTCTTTGGAGACCGGACTGGGTTGCTTTTGGAGGCCGGCCCCGGACTGGGTTGAGGGCCGAAACAAAGCTGTCTAGCCAACCCTAATCCAATTGCTGGTTGCTAGCGGGACTGAGGGTTGCGCCTTCTTCTTGGTGTACCACCGCCGCCACTGCCACCGTCACTACTTGAGCCCGCTCGAGGTCCAACGCGACCGTATGGATTAACGTTTTCGTTGGTGCTATTCAGGGTATTGCCGTTGCTGGTGTTTTTGCTGCGCCTGTTTGTAGCATTGCCTGGGCGTTGAGATTGAGCCTCGCTGCTTCTACGGTTGCCTTCTTTATTAGCTGAAGAATTGTCGCCTTGTCCCGGCTTACCACTGCTTCTGCGCCTGCTGCGTTGCCCGTTTCCTTGTCCTTGACCGTTACCTTGGCCCTGACCGCCACCTTGCCCAGATCTACGGCTGCGCTGCTGGCCTTGGCGTCTTTCCCCTCGGTCGTCGTCATCCGCAGGTTGGGACTGTTTGTTAGGTAATTCTATATCAAGCTTAACGACATCAACTTTGCGTTTCGTTAAGCGTTCAACGGCGCGTAGTCGACTGACCTCAGCGGCGTCAACAAGTGCCCAAGCAATACCAGTGGCGCCTGCTCGCGCAGTTCTACCAATACGGTGCACGTAACTTTCAGGTTCGTGGGGCAGTTCATAATTAAATACATGGGATACATCGCTGACATCAATGCCTCGGGCTGCAATATCTGTGGCAACCAAAATCCATGAATTACCTTTTTTGAAATTTTCTAGCGCGCGTTGTCTGGCTGCCTGAGTCTTGTTGCCGTGAATGACTTCAGCAACAAATCCTGCGCCATTAAGTTGTTTCGCAACTTTGTTGGCCCCGTGTTTGGTGCGTGTGAAAACAATGGCTCTGACCAAATCTTTGTCGCGGAGCAGGTGCTCTAGCACAACTCGCTTGTTGGGCGTGCTGACCATGACTGCGCGCTGATCAATTTTGGCCACAGTGACCTCTTTGGGTGAAACATCCACTTTCACGGGTTCGTGCAAAATTTCTTTCGCCAATCTGCCGATTTCTGTAGGCATGGTGGCAGAGAATAATAGCGTTTGTCGTTGTTTTGGCATTGCGCCGACAATTCTTCGCACATCAGGAATGAAGCCCATGTCCAGCAGACGGTCACATTCGTCTAGGACTAAGAATTTGGTTTCGCTGAGATTAACGTGACCCTGATTCATCAGGTCTAAAAGGCGTCCAGGGGCCGCAACGAGTATGTCTACGCCCATGCGCAGTTTCTTCACTTGTGGGTTTTGGTTAACGCCGCCAATGACGCAGGCAAAATTCATTTTTGATACGCCGGCAAGTTTGCCTAGCTCTTCATGAATTTGAATGGCTAACTCTCGGGTGGGTGCCAGAATGAGCGCTCTAGGGTGTCGTGGTGTCGCGCGCATTTTGCTGGTGTCAACAGCTGCGGCCTTGATCAAATTTTGTAATAAGGGCAAGCCAAAAGCGGCGGTTTTACCTGTGCCAGTTTGCGCTATACCCAAAAGGTCTTTTCCTGCAAGAACGTCTGGGATCGCGGCTTTTTGAATATCGCTGGGTTGGGTGAAACCTAAGTCGGTTACGGTTTGGCAAAAGCTATCGTGCAGGCCTAGGTCTGCAAAAACTCCATTAGTCATATTTTTTCCTGGTAAGCAAACACTCTCACAAGCCTGAGTCGAAGGATTTCGATTGACGGCATCTAGGTGGGGTCGGCTTGTTGATGTTCGCTAACCAGCAGTTTGCTGGAGAGGGCGGTTCGAGACTGTGTCTCGCGGCGCGCACATTGAGGGTTAGGACTTGAGAAGTCAAGGACAATAGTGTTTTTAGAGAGTTGAGCGCTTCGTTATGCCGCTTGCGCAAAATGTTTGAAGGTCTTTAAAGCGCATGGACCTTGTGGCAGGCTCTCCGCCCGACAATACTGGGCAGAGTCCAGTCGAATATAGAAAAATACAGAGTGAAGGAACTAAATTTTTAAACAGTTACCCGTCGGAGGTTTTGGTGATTAAAACGTTGGTTGTTCGTGGGTTTGTTGCGGTTGTAGTGGTTTTAGCGGCTTGGATTGGCTATGGCTGGCAGGTGGCAAGCTTTGAGGCAGATGATTATTTACATTTGGCTGATCAGTATGAAGTGACAATCCGCCGAGATACGCGTGGTGTGCCGCATATTTTGGGCGCCACTAACCCTGATGTTGCTTTCGGCTTTGCCTTTGCTCAGGCAGAAGACAATTGGCAGTTGATAGAAGATTCTATGCCCTTTTACCGAGGTAATAGCGCGCTATACACAGGTCAAAATGGCGCGGTTACAGACTATCTTGTAAAATGGCTTGGGCTTTGGTCAACAATTGATGCACATTATCGATGGGATATAAGCCCGGATGTAAGGACCTATGTTGAGGCCTACGCAGACGGCATTAACTATTATGCGGCGACTCACCCTGATCAAGTGGATGAACGCATTCTGCCTGTGTCGGGGCAAGATGTGGTAGCCGGATTTATGCTCCGTCATCTACTTTTTTATGGTTTTGAAGGCACTATCAAAGAGTTGACCAAACCCACTCGACAAAAGACCGTGAGCGAAATCATTAGACCTGCGGCTATTGAGTCATTGCTTGATCGCGCAGAAGAAGCGGAACCTTTGTTTGAGCCACCGGCTATATTGCAGCAAGCCCCTAGTGAAATTTCTATTGGCGGTGTGCCTATTGGTTCTAACGCTTTTGCCATAGCGCCAAAAATTTCTGCTGAAGGCGCAACCCGATTGGCGATTAATTCTCATCAGCCTACCACGGGTCCGGTTGCTTGGTATGAGGCGCATCTGAAAAGTGCCAAAGGCCTAAATGTGATGGGCGGTCTGTTTCCGGGAGCGCCTATGGTGAGCGTTGGTTTTACCGAAAATTTGGCTTGGGGCGCAACGGTAAACAACCCTGATCTGGTAGATGTTTTTGTGCTGGAGATTAACCCTAATAATCAAAACCAATATCGGTTAGACGGACAGTGGCAGGATTTGATCGTCAGCGAGGTAGATATTGAAATTCGCTTGTGGGGCTTTTTTCCATGGACGGTTACTCAGGAAGTGCTGGCCTCTAAACATGGCCCTGCTTTGCGTACTGACCACGGCACTTATGCGGTGCGTTACGCAGGAATGGGCGAGCTTAGGCAGGTTGAGCAGTGGTACCGCATGAATCTGTCAACCAATTTTTCACAGTGGCGTGAGGCAATGTCGTTGCAGGCCTTTGCGAGTTTTAACTTTGTCTATGCAGATAAAGAGGGGAACATTATGTTTTTGCATAATTCCCTAACACCTAAGCGCGATCAGCGTTACGACTGGTCGCTTTATTTGCCTGGTGATGACTCATCCTTAATCTGGAAAGAAAACCTGGCTTTTTCGCGGTTACCTCAGGTTATCAATCCTGCCTCGGGTTATGTACACAGCGCCAATCAAACACCCTTTAATGTCACTGCGCAGGCCGATAACGTAAAAATTGAAGACTACGCCCCGGGCCATGGTTTTCAGATGGACATGACTAATCGAGCGGTGCGCGGCTTGGAGCTTTTTCAGTCTCTCGGTCCAATAATCAGCAAGGATGAATTTTCAGCGATTAAGCATGACAAATTTTATTCGCCTAATACCGGCTACGTGGCCTACTTAGGGCAAATTGCAGAAGTGGATTTTACCGACCCAAAACTTAAACAGGCGCAGAAAATTTTGGCTGCTTGGGATTTGGGTACAGATTTAGCCAACACCAGCACGGCTATGGGTACCTGTGTATTTTTAGCAACACAACCGAAAGCGAATCGTCATGAGGACGGTAAGGTGGAGATCAGCGAAATATTGGAGAACTGCATAGCTGGGTTAGAAAAAGCTGTGGGGCGTATGGATCCGCCTTGGGGTGAAGTGAATCGACACGTTCGCGGTGATCTTAATTTACCTGTGGCGGGTGGGCCGGATATTTTACGCGCCATTTATGGGCGCGGTTTAGATGAAGAGGGTTATTTGACCAATGTGGCCGGGGATGGGCTGTATTATTTGGTAGAGTGGGACGCAGCGGGTGCACTAACAGTTGAAGGCGTGCACCAATTTGGTAGTGCAACGTTGGATGAAACGTCGCCTCACTACGCTGACCAAGCCGAAGATTATGCTCGGGAGATACTCCATGATCCTTGGTTCAGTGAAGCTGCATTGCAGCAAAACTTACTGCGCGCATATCGCCCTGGAGATGCGCCTTAAGGAGTTGAGTGGAATGGTTTTGTGTCGCACTTTTTTTACACTCTGTTCGAAAAAAGCTGTTTGTAAAAGGCACTCTGCACAAAAGAAGTTTTGGATAAAAGCATTTTACTAGAAAAAATTTCAGTGGAAAAACCAGTGGGCGATAGCCTAAAACCATAGATTTAAAAAGACAGATCTAAACGATAGATCTAAAACACAGACCTAAACGACAGAAGTTGGAAGAGAATAATGAATACCTTGAAATGCCCGGTTGCTAGCTCTACTGACGCTCAAGTGCCCCTCATCATCTACCTAGATTTTAAGAGTCCTTATGCCTACCTAGCGGTTGAGCCAACCCGAAAAATGCTGGCGGAACTAGGTGTTGTCGCAGATTGGCGGCCATTTGTTTTGGATATTGGCAGTTATCTAGGCACTGCAAAACTGGGTAAAGGCGGCAAAGTCGCCGAGCAAAGCCGCAGCAAAGAGCAGTGGTCTGGTGTGAAATATGCCTATTTTGATTGCCGGCGTTACGCCAATTTAAAAGGTATGACAGTTCGCGGCACCGTTAAAATTTGGAATACAGATTTGCCAGCTGTTGGCTGGTGGTGGGTCAAGCAGCAAGAGAGCTTGCAGCAACAATGCGGCCCAAACAGCCTGATGGAAAAATATATTGATGCTGTTTATGCACCATTTTGGCGGCGCGAGTTCGACGCCGAAGACATAGACGCGGTTGAGCAAGTGTTGATAGATGTTGGGGCAAATGTTGAAGGTTTCAGAGACTACGCAGCAGGGCCGGGATTACAAGCTAATGCGCAGTTTCAGATGGACGCATTTGATTCCGGCATTTATGGCGTGCCGACATATATCTTGCCAAATGAAGTCATGGGTGGAGAGGCAGGTAACGACAACGATGCGGGAGATGTTGCAGGCGCTGCGCAGAAATTTTTTGGTCGCGAGCACCTACCGCTCATTCGTTGGTATTTGCAGGGTCAAGTAGGCGAGCGCCCAGATGTGGCCTACGAGCTGGATGATGAAGATCAGATCATGGCAGATCCTGAAGCGCCTACCGGTTCGACATTGCCCGTGTATATAGACGTCAAAGCGCCGCAAAGTTATCTGGCCTTGGCGGGGACGCGGGCCATGGCGGAGCGTCAAAACATTGCATTGGATTGGCACTTTTTCCAAGGCCAGCCACTGCGTCAACCTGCCTCTTGGGTAGACGGTGAGGGCCGTGGCGCAATGCACCGTCGTATTCGTGGCACTTACCTGGGTCAAGATATTCAACGCTACGCCCCCCATGCGCTGAAAAACCTGTATGTCGCAGAGCGCTCCAGCGCCCCGGCGCTTGGCTTGGCTTGGGTCAAGGCACTTGCCGCACAAGGACAGGATGTGAATATAGGTGATTATGTTGAGGCCATTTTGCTCCGCTTTTGGCAGCAGCAAGAGGATATTGATTCTTCAGCAAGCGTTGCAGGCGTTCTTGAAGGTTTGGGTCTCTCGGTGGATGGCTTTTCTGAGTTTGCAGCGGGTGCTGGTTTGGCCGCTTTAGAATCTTCTGAGAGTCAGGCCCAAGCGCTGGGTGTCTCGATGAGTCCAACGTATTTTATTGGCACCGAGCCCTTTCAAGGGCGACAGCACCTGCCATTACTGGCGGCTAGGCTGAAGCTTTAGCGTGAGGTCTTTTTAAGCTGTCCTTAAGGCCGATCATTAAGCCGTCTATCAAGCCGCTCATTTAGGCAATTTGTTAACAGTGGTTGGGCGCTTGTTTGTCGGCATCTGTTGACAGGTTGCGGGGCTATTCGTCAGTATCTGCGTCGCGCAAACTGCGGACTCTGGCTAAAAAGTGCCAGTCGAGGGCACAGATTGGATTGGAGTTAAGGGTCGTTGCACCCTAGTTTTTTATTTTACGAGGTAACATTATGAAGACAAGAATTACGGAACTTTTTGGTATTGAGCATCCGGTTATCCAAGGGGGCATGCATTATGTTGGCTTGGCAGAGATGGCGGCGGCGGTTTCAAATGCCGGCGGTTTGGGCATTATCACCGGTCTAACTCAAGGCACACCAGAAAAATTGGCTAATGAAATTGCGCGCTGCCGGGAAATGACCGACAAGCCCTTTGGCGTTAACTTGACCTTTTTGCCTTCACTTACACCGCCTGATTATCCTGGGCTGGTTAACACCATTATCGAAAGTGGCGTGAAAGCGGTAGAAACCGCGGGAAACAACCCAGCGAAATGGTTGCCTCAGTTGAAAGAAGCTGGCATTAAAGTTATCCATAAGTGCACCTCAGTCAGACACGCGCTGAAAGCTCAAGACATTGGCTGTGACGCTGTGTCTGTAGACGGTTTTGAATGTGGCGGGCACCCTGGAGAAGACGATATTCCTAACTTCATTTTGTTGCCTAGAGCAGCGGATGAACTAACCATTCCTTTCGTTGCCTCCGGTGGTATGGCTGACGCACGCTCGTTAGTTGCCTCTCTCGCCATGGGCGCTGAAGGTATGAATATGGGCACACGTTTCATTGCAACTAAAGAAGCGCCAGTGCACGAAAACGTTAAGCAAGCGATTCTCGCTGCTTCAGAATTAGACACTCGTTTGGTTATGCGCCCGCTGCGTAATACCGAGCGTGTTTTAACCAACGAAGCGGTTGAGCGCCTTTTGGTGAAAGAACAAGAAATGGGCGCTGATCTTAAGTTTGAAGACATTGCCGCTGAAGTAGCTGGCGTATATCCAAAAATCATGATGGAAGGCACCATGGAAGCTGGTGCTTGGTCATGCGGCATGGTCGCAGGTCTTGTCTACGATATTCCATCAGTACAAGAGCTAATGGATCGTATTATGGGCGAAGCCGATGCGCTCATTACTAAGCGCCTTGCTGGTTTTGCTGCCTAGCGCTAGCCGTTAAATGAGTCCGCCCTAAGCAATTGGCTTGGGGCGTTAAGCAAGCTTGTAGATATAAAATTCACACACAAAAGCTATATTCAAAACTACATAAGGAATTGATATGCGCGAAGCAGTCATCGTTTCAACAGCTCGTACGCCCATTGGTAAAGCCTACCGTGGGGCATTTAACAGCACTTTAGGCCAAAGCCTAGGCGCTCACGCCATTAAGCACGCGGTAGAGCGCGCTGGCATTGATCCCGCTCAGGTGGAAGACGTCATTATGGGCGCGGCACTACAAATGGGCAGCAGCGCTTTTAACACTGCGCGTCAGTGTTTATTAGAAGCCGGTCTTCCCGATAGTGTTCCTGGTCAAAGCATAGATCGTCAATGTTCCTCGGGCATGATGGCTATTGGTATTGCTGCCAAGCAAATTATTGCTGACGGTATGGATGTGGCGATTGGTGGTGGTGTTGAATCTATTTCAACCAACCAAACAGGTGATATGTTCACCACGCCTAGCCCTTGGTTGATGAAAAATCAGCCTGGCTTGTATATGCCAATGATTGAAACCGCAGAAATTGTGGGTGAACGTTATGGCGTAAGTCGTGATGATCAAGATGCCTATGCTGCACAGTCTCAGGCGCGTACAGCCGCTGCTCAACAAGCAGGCGCGTTTGATGATGAGATCGTACCGTTAGCATCAGTAATGAAGTTGATGAATAAGGAGACTGGCGAGGTTAACGAGATTGAGATGAATCTGGATAAAGATGAAGGTAATCGTCCAGGTACAACCTATGAAAGTCTGTGTGGCCTGAAGCCAGTATTTAGTGGCGGTCAAGTGATTCAAGAGGGTAAGCACGTTACGGCAGGTAATGCCTCCCAGCTGTCAGACGGCGCTTCAGCTTGTGTACTAATGGAAGCTAAGGTTGCTGAACAACGTGGTCTTCAGCCACTAGGTGCTTATCGTGGTATGGCAGTTGCCGGCACTAAAGCTGACGAAATGGGTATTGGTCCTGTTTTTGCCATTCCAAAGTTGTTGGAAAAGAATGGTTTGACCATGGACGATATCGGTCTTTGGGAACTCAACGAAGCATTCGCTGTGCAGGTCGTTTATTGCCGCGACAAGTTGGGCATTCCTGATGAGTTACTTAACGTAAACGGTGGCGCTATTTCAGTAGGCCACCCTTACGGCATGTCTGGATCACGCATGGTTGCTCACGCGTTGATTGAAGGCAAGCGTCGTGGTGTGAAGTATGTTGTAGCCACAATGTGTGTTGGCGGCGGCATCGGTGCAGCGGGCTTGTTTGAAGTGCTCTAGCACCAGCTAAACCTTAAAGCGCTGGTTATGGCCGGCGCTGACGTTGAAAAAGACCAGCTAGTGCCGAAGGGTGTAGCTGGTTTTTTTTCGATAACTTTTCCTCGATTGATTGAAAGTGCCTAACCAGAGTCGTCTATAACTTGACTGGCGATCGCGGAATCATCAAACGCAGTAACATCAAACGCACTAACATCAAAAGCCATAACGCCAAGTTAAGGCGTTATCAATAAGGAACATAATGAACACATATACTTCTCCCACAGAATTTCTTGCCACCAAGCTTGTCGACGGTGTTTTAACTATTACACTTAATCGGCCCGACGCACTAAATGCCTTTCGTCCTGAAATGTTGGAGGGCATTGCACAGCTGATAGATGCCGCTAACACGGATGCTATGGTGGCAGTTGTTGTTTTAGAGGGTGCGGGTCGTGCTTTCTCTGCTGGCGTTGACTTAAAGGTACTGCAAGGTACAGAACCTCAAGGCGGCAAAGTGGGTGATGTCTTTGATGCGCCAGCCCAGCGCGCATATCTGGCTATACGTGGTGCGCGTATGCCAGTGATCGCTAAGGTGCATGGCGCCTGTTTTACTGGCGCGCTGGAAATAGCCCTGCACTGCGATTTTATATATACCACTGCCACCACGAAGTTTGGCGACACTCATGCAAAGTTTGGTCTTCGTCCTACTTGGGGTATGACCCAGACTCTCGCGCAAGCGGTAGGTTTACGCAGAGCAAAAGAATTGTCATTCACGGCAAGAATATTCTTGGGCGCGGAGGCGGTGGCGTTGGGTATGGCTTGTGCGGCTGTTGAGGATGTTGAGGCGTTAGAGGTGTTGGTTGCTCAGCGTGCAGAAGCGATTGTTGCCAACTCTGCAACCGCCATTGCTGCGATAAAGGATTTATACAATATTTCTCAGCAGGGCCATGCCATGCAGGATGCTTTAGAGGCAGAGTTGGCTAGAGAATATCCGCAAATTATCGATACTTCAGAAAGACTGGCCGGGTTTTAGTCCCGGCCTTTTTAATTACGGATGTGTCGGCTTTTATGGCAAAGGCGAATAGTCTGCCTTTGTCATAAACACTTTGTCGATATTTGCGACTAAACGACCGTCGCTGATAGATGCGGCGTATACCGCTTGCCAAGCCGGGTCCGTGCCAAATGCTTGCCAGGCAACGGCAGCTTCAGCAAGGCTTGGGTGTGCAACCACGTAGATCAAGGTATTGGGCTGCTCTAGTGGTTTCCAATAGCTGACATTCTCAATACCGTGCTTAGTGAATAGCGCCATGGTGTGGTCCCTAAAGCGCGTCTCCAATGCATCTAACTTGCCGGGAAAAGTGGTGTAGGTACGCAGTTCATAGATGCGCTTGTCTGGGTGCTGAGCGTGACCTTCATGATCGTTCGCAAAACTATTGAGGCTGATAAAGGTAAGCAAAATGCCGCTCAGTAGCGTGCTCAGTTTGCAAAGTACTTTTGCTATGCGTTGGTTTATAAACATCTTGGTGCCTGTGTAGGTTGGGTAGTTGATGCTATATATTAGTTGCCCTTCATCCAGAAGGGTAGCTTGCAGATCGACCCGCTTCAGGCCGCGCGCTTGCCTACCTTTGCTCTTACGCCCCTAGCCTTAATCCACCACCTTTAAAGCTGAGTCTTTGCGGGGTAAGCTCTGGGCTTGGGCTTATCGCTCAGCACTGGTACAACTCGAACTGGGGAGTGGGATATGTACGCAAGGTTATTTTCAATTCTGGCCGGCTTGTTTTTGGCCGGATTAGCTCAAGCGGATATCAAGCGCACAACATCTGGCAAGCCTGACTTGTCTGGCTTTTATGACAGCGGCACCCTAACGCCGCTTAATCGCCCTAAAGAGTTTGGCGAGAAAAAGTTCATGTCCCGTGCAGAAGCAGAAGTACTGAAAGAGATGAGCGGCTTATTGCAATCAGATGCAGAAAAAGTCAGCGACCCAAATCGTGAAGCCCCCCCTAGTGGCGGTGACGGTGAGCATGGGTTTGGTGCAGGCGGGGTAGGCGGCTACAACTCATTTTGGGTTGATCCAGGCAGCGACGTTTCCGAGCTAAACGGAAAAATTAGAACCTCCATTGTTTACCAGCCGGCAAATGGTCGGCAGCCTGCGATGACACCTAGGGGTATGCAGGCTATGGCTGACAACTTCAGCTCTTTTGCCTATATCAACGATGGCACAGCGTCATGGCTCAAAAAAGGTGGCCATGGCCCTTTCGACGGCCCCGAAGATTTGGCTTTAGCTGAGCGTTGCTTACTGGGCTTCAGCGCAGGTCCCCCTAGCCTTCCCGGACTCTATAACAACTACAAGCGCATTGTGCAGACTGAAAATTATGTGATGATTTTGCTAGAGATGGTTCATGACGCTCGCGTGATCAGGATGAATTCTAAACATGGCCCAGCCAGTCATCGCTCGTGGTTGGGTGACGCCATTGGTCGCTGGGAAGGCGATACCCTAGTGGTTGAAACCACTAATTTTCGTAACCAAACCGGCCTTTATGGCGGTGATGAAAACTTGTATCTGATAGAGCGTTTTACGCTGCAAGAGGACGGCAATTTACTTTATGACTTCACGGTGAAAGACAACACCGCATGGACGCAGCCTTGGAGTGGCGCTTACGTTTGGCAAACCTCTCAGGACAAGGTGTATGAATATGCCTGCCATGAAGGCAACTACGCCATGGGCAATATCCTGCGTGGTGCGCGGCTGTTAGAGAGTGAGGCTTTGGCTGAACAGGCCGCGAAGTAAATGTTGGATTTTTTTATTGTCAGAAGTGTTGGCGCACAAACATGTCTGAGTAGGTTGATTTAGGAGTACTCTTTGGAATCTGAGGGATTTGATATTAGACCTGCTATGGATGCAGAAATGGGTCAACTTGGGCTCATGGGTTCTTACTCATACGCTGGCGCTTTTGGCGATGGCGAAGACAATGTGGTAGCGACGAGTACGAAGGCTGAGTGGACCTTATGCGCCTTTGACGAAGCGGTTCGTACGGAGAAAGACCAAGCCACCATGGCTACATCATTCTGCGCATTCCCCTTCACCACTCGTGTAAATGGCAAGGCCATGGCAATGGCCGGTATTTCTACAGTGGGTACTCGACCCGAGTATCGGCGCATGGGTTTGCTGCGCAAAATTATGACCAGGGCATTCGCTGAGCAAAAAGAACGGGGTCAAAGTATTGCGGGGCTTTGGGCGTCTCAAGCGGCCATCTATCAACGTTATGGCTTTACCCATGCAGGCATGAACAGAAACTATGCCGTGGACACTGTTGATATTCATTTAAGTTTGGATAAATCCAGCGCCGCGCTAGAGTTACCTGTGGTGACCAGATACACGCCAGCGCAGGGGCTAGACGCAGCGCGCGAGGTTTACAAAAATTTTATCGCCCAGCGTACGGGTTATCTGCATCGCGGTAAGTCTTTATGGCTGAATAGTACGTTAGACGAAACAACTCCAGATGGCCCGGTATATATTGCCTTGGCGGGTACACTTGCAGCGCCCATTGGGTATGTTGTTTACACCCTGCGGTCTAATCTTGTGGCCAATCGGGCGCGTTCCCAAGAAATTAAAATCCGTGATTTTGCTTGGTTAGGCTTGGCGGCCTATCAAAGCCTTTGGCAGTTTATAGGCAAGCATGATTTGGTTGGGCGGGTGGTCTGGGCAAATGCGCCCATAGATGATCCTGCGCTTACGTTGTTTCAAGAACCAAGAATGTTGCACAGCCAAGATACCGAAGCCAGTTGGTGGCGTATTGTAGATGCACCTAACGCCCTAGCTCAGCGCGGTTACAGTGTGAGTGAAGACATTAAAATCGGCATTGCTGGAGATGACCTAGCACCTTGGAATAATGGCTGTTGGCACCTTTGTAGTGACGGCGGCGAGGCCAATGTCGAGCCAAGTAATGATGAGCCAGACGTGACACTGTCCATTAAAAACCTAACGTCTATTTTCTGTGGTATGCACCGAGCTCAAGATTTAGCTAATTGGGGTTTGCTTAGCGGTCAAGCAAATGCCGTTGCCCGCCTTGACCGACTCATGGCTACTCAATACGCGCCCCACTGTCCGGACCATTACTGATGGGCGCGTCTGCAAAAACCTCGGAATATCTTCGCCTTGAAAGCCGGTCAGGGCATGTCTCCGTTGCCACCAAATTAGCCCACGGCGCGGGTTCCATGCCGGGTAATTATAAAGATTTCGTTTTCAGCACTTTTTTACTGCTCTACTACTCGCAAATTCTAGGTTTATCAGCGAGCTTGGTCTCACTGGTGTTGGCCATTACCCTCATTATTGATGCAGTTACTGATCCGTTAATGGGGGCTATTTCAGATAACTTTAAGCCGCGACTGTTCCCCACTCTTGGGCGTCGCCATCTCTTCATGTATCTGGCCATACTGCCTTTGGGCCTATCTTTGTATTGCCTTTTTTCTCCACCAAACTGGGAAAGTCAGCAGGCGTTGTTGGCATGGCTGTGTTTTTGGGCTGTTGCTGCGCGACTAGCGTTTACCCTTTACGTTGTGCCCTGGGCCGCGCTGTCTGCCGAGCTCACAGATGACTACGAGGAGCGGACCAGTATTGTCGTTTATCGTGTGGCAATGGCGTGGATTGGCGGCATTGCGTTTCAAGTTTTCGTCTACACCTATGTTATGCCTGACGTTGGCGAGAGTTACGGTCAGCTCGACGTTAACAATTACTCCGTGTTGGCATTTTGGCTAGCGGGCTTAGTCATGTTGTGGGCGGCAATCACCACGCATTTTACCCGCAACCAAATCCCTTATTTACGTCAACCTACCGATCCTGCGCCGTTAGATTTGCAACTGTTTCTTACGGAAGTGCGGCTTGCTTTTGCAAGCAGGAACTTTCGTTTGTTTTTTGCTGTCTCACTGACTTTTTTTGCCACCGCAGGCACAGGTGCGGTGTTTGATATTTATATGAACACCTATTTTTGGGAGCTGCGCAGCGAAGACCTGCGTTGGCTAGGCGCGTCCATCACATTCGCCTTTATAGCCTTGGCCATTGCTGGTCCCTTGCAAAGTCGCTTTAGCAAACGGGATATAGCGGTGGTTTGTTTGGTGTTTTTGATTATCGCCTTAATGACTAAAGTGTCGTTTAGATTTACAGATATCTGGCCAGACAATGGCGATGCTAAATTGTTGCCACTTTTGGTGCTTTTTACTTGTATTCAAATGTTCTTTGTCACGCTGTTCTCGGTCATGGTGGTGGCAATGTTGCCTGACATGGTTGATGAACAGCAGTTGTTAGTAGGACGGCGTCAGGAAGGTGTCTTTGCCTCGGCATTTAGTTTTGCCAGCAAGACCACGGCAGGCTTTGGGTTGTTGGTAGGTGGGTTATTGCTTGAACATGTGATTGCATTCCCAACTAAGGCTGTGCCGGGGGAAGTCCCTGCGGATACTTTAATCACTTTGGGAGTGGTTGACGGCTTATTGGTGCCCTGTCTATTTTTTCTGCCTGTTTATTTGCTCAGCCGATATTCATTGTCCAGAGATGAGCTGGCAGCCATTCAGGCGCAGCTTCCTAATCAGTAAATTCACCAGTTCGGTAAGCGCGTAATTTGCGGGATCTAAAAACTGGATTTTAGTTGAAAAGTTTTGAGGAAATTAGATGTTAGAAAAAGTACATCCATCCACCGTGGGTATGTGTGAAGACCGCTTAGAGCGTGTTACCCAGTGGCTAGAAGAGCAAGTCAGCGGCGAGCGCTTGGCCGGTGCCAGTGTGATGATTGGTCGCCAAGGCAAAATCTCTTATCTGCAAACGGCGGGCTATGCTGATAAAGAAATAGCTAAACCATTTACACAAGACAGTGTGGTGCGGATATTTTCCATGTCCAAACCCATTACCTCGGTGGCTGCAATGATGCTTTACGAGCAGGGCTGCTTTCAGCTCGACGATCCCGTAGCTAAGTACATTCCAGAGTTCGCGCACACACCCGTATGGCAGGGCGGCGATGCCGGTTTGCATGAGACCGTGCCGCAAACCAGTCCAATGTTGGTGAAGCATTTGATGTCCCATACGTCTGGGCTGACTTATGGTTTTATGCACAGCAATGTAGTGGATGGTGAATATCGTAGCGAGGATATTGAGTTTATTAATTTCCAAGACGGCTTGGCGGAAATAGTTACGCGGCTTGCCAAGATCCCGCTTATTTCACAGCCGGGCGCTCAGTGGAACTACAGTGTTTCTACAGATGTATTAGGTCGGCTTGTGGAGATCTGGTCAGGCATGCGTTTGGCAGAATTTTTTCAGCAGCGAATTTTCTCTCCGCTGCAAATGCACGATACTGACTTTCAGGTTAAGGTCGAAAACCAAAATCGCTTTGCTGCGCTGTATGGTCCTGCAAGCGGTGTCGATATGAGCAACGTTGGCAAAGCAAATCTTGATTTGGAAAAGGTCGAGACTAGGGGGCTAACGCTTCAGGAAGGGTCGAGTAAGTCGCGGTATTTCAAGGCGCCAAAGTCTGATTCAGGCGGTGGTGGATTGGCTGGCAGCATTGGTGATTATGGGCGTTTTTGTCAGATGCTTTTGAATGGCGGCGAGCTAGACGGTGCGCGCCTACTCAGTCCCACTACGGTTAGATTTATGCGCACGAACCAATTGCCGAACGACTGTGATATGGCGGCCATGGGCCAGCCTGTTTGGAGTGAAACCAGCTATGACGGCATAGGTTTTGGTTTAGGTTTTGCCGTGGTGCTTGATCCGCCAAAGGCGTCCATCATTACCTCTAAGGGCGAGCATCATTGGGGCGGCGCTGCCAGCACCTTTTTCTGGATTGATCCAGTGGAAGATTTGTTTGTGGTTTTTTTCACTCAGCTTATACCGTCCTCGACGTACCCGATTCGCCGGGAGCTGCGTGCTCGGATTTATCAGGCGCTGGTTGAATAACTAGCAAAAATCTTAGTCAGATATTTTTTTGGGGGAGGGTATGCTACTAGAAGTTTTTCAAGCGCTTGGGTTGGACAAAGCTTGGGGCGACCATCATAGCTTTGATTTCCAAGTGAATGGGCGTGCTAACGCAGAAATTGAGCAAGCGCTGAATACGCCAGGGGACGCGCAGTATCACCCATGTCCTGAAGCCTATGAGCGGGAGGGTATTGTTAAAGGTGAAGTGCACGTTTTTCGCGATTGGACGGAAGATAAGTTTTATCCGCATACCCAACGGAAGATTGCTGTATATGTGCCTGCTCAAAGTGGGGGGGGCGCACAGCCCCTGAACTTACTGGTGTTTAGTGATGGCGACGGCTACCTGAGCAGTAAAGGCAGTATTCGTGCGGCGAATGTATTGGACAATCTGATCGCAGATGGGTTGTTGCCCGCAACTCTTGGCGTGTTCGTCAATCCCGGTATACCTGAGGGTGTGACTTCTGTTAAAAATGCTCGGCCTGATCCCAAAGCGAACCAGCAGCGCAGTTTCGAATATGATTCTTGTACCCCAGATTATGTAGAGTTTTTACTTCAACGCGTACTGCCTTTTGTCAGCAAAGAGCTTGGTGTGGTTTTGAGTGAACAAGCAGCTGACCGCGTTATTTGTGGTATTTCCAGCGGCGGTATTTGCGCCTTTAATGCGGCTTGGCACAGGCCGGATCAGTTTGGCAAAGTGATAAGCCACTGCGGCTCTTTCACCAATATTCGAGGCGGACATAACTATCCGTATCTCATTCGCAGCACCCCGCGCAAAGCGCTACAGGTGTTTTTGCAGAGTGGCGAAATGGATGCAGAAATTGTCACCGGCAGTTGGCCGTTGGCGAATCAACAAATGGCGGCAGCGTTAGCTTTTGCGGGTTACCCACATCGCTTTGAATTTGGCACTGGTGGACACAATCTTCGTCATGGCGGTGCGTTATTTGCAGACACACTGAAATGGTTGTGGCCTGCTGATTAGCCTCTTGCAGGAGATGAAATGGCGCTTTAGCGGTTTGACTTTGGGTCAGCTAGGGCTTCTGGATAGCGACTCTATAAGGCGTCAGATCCCAGTTTGGGTATCTAACTTGAGCGCGGTCTAAGCTCACCTGAGTCCAAAATGCATCTCCCGGTGGCGCAACGCCAAAACAGGTGAGTTGATCCGGCGTTGCGTAGTCGAAAATGTTTGCCCAAGGCTGGGTGTGATGAAACGGCCAGGCGTGGTAACCAATCCGATCATTACCAGCAGCTTTGAAGCAGGCCATGACTGCGTATCTGTGCCCCTTGCTTGCGGTTAAATTCGTGCCGCGATGATAGACATCAATGCTATATGGAAAAATGCTCCCCGCAGGTGCGGCGCTGGAGCGACACAGTGGTAGGAGTTTTTCTTGCAAATCTGGGTCCGCTGAAAAAGCCGCCTCTGGTCCGGCAACGGCTGCACTGTCTGTTCTGGTGACATAGTGCATGGGACCATGTGCTTCGCTGACATCACTGAAGTAGCAAAGAATCGTTACGCTGTTTTTGGCGGCGTTTTCACTGGGCACGGTGAGGGTGTGGTTAGCGAAGTCACAATGTAGCGGTTGATTATAATCAGCCTCGCCAGTGAACTTGGCCCAAGCTTGGCATTGATATAAATGAATATTCGGAGTTTTCAGTGCTGCCCTTGCGAAGGCCATAAGTGCCGGGTGCACGCCAATAAGATTCAATGCCGGCGAACAACCTAAGGGTATTGCTGCAAAATTTTTGAACTGCTTGGGATGAAAGCTTGGGGGCTTGTCGGGTGAGGTGGCTTTTTCAGGTATCTTGCCGGGCTTATCGCTAGTTATAGTGTTGTCAAACACTCGCGCAAAATCCGCAGCCACGGCTTGCACTTCATTTGGGCTGAAAAAGTCCTCAATAAGTACGCCACCTTCCTTCTCCCAAGTATCTAGGTGTTGGGCGTTAAAAGGCAGGTCTGCTGTTTTAGTTACCATGGTTTAACACTAACTACTTTTCGCCGAAAGATTAAGTCTGAGTTGGGTGCCCATTTTTTGCGAGCTGAATTTGCTCGCGGAGCGAGCCAATTTGGCGGCAGGTGTTAATTTTTGATTAACGTAAGAAGCTGTGGATGGGTGCTCGTTGGATGCTTTGAGGGTAAAGCTGTTGCCCTAGTCTAGCGGCGTAACTTAATTCTATTTGGACTACTTTGACCTCTTCGATGATAGCGATTTCAACAAATCCAGAATTATTTTTCTATCAGGTTTAGTCAATGTCAGGAACATTTTCGAGAATTTTGCTGCCTCAGTATCCGCTTTGGGCTTGCGGGCTTTGTAGTCACTCCTAGTCTCTGCGGCCCTAAGGCCACCTGACATACTCCGTGATAAAGCCACGGTTTCGGCGACGTTTGCATACATTTCCCCTCGGCCGAGCATGAGCCATTCATGGTTAACTTCAAGTATTAGGCAAAGGTTTACGAGGTGTTTAGCTTTAGGGCTGGAAATGCCTTGTTCCCAATGACTGCAGGCTGCTCTGGTGACTTTGAGACGCTTGGCGAGTACCTCTTGGGTGAGGCCCGCTTTAGTTCTGGCTTTGGCAATGCGTTTAGATTGGGCTGACATAAGGTAAGGCTAGCCCTGGGGAAAAGTGTTGAATATGATACTTTTGGTATACAATATATGATAGCAAAAATATCTTAGCCTGCCTGATTTTTAGTCACCAAAAAAATTGTTCTACTAAATAGTTTTACTCTGTCCGAATTTTTCCGCAAAACGAAATGCTTGCCTAACGAGCTGTCATCCTGAAATGGACAGTGGGTGTGTCAGTACATGAGAACGTTAAAATATGTTTTTGTCGATGCTGGGGATTTAGTTTTGCTGCGCAACAGTTGGTGATTATAGTGCCGTGGGCAATTTGTAAAAATTGCTAGAAACCCGACACTATTCCATACATTGCCGAGGTAGAGTCTTTTTCGGGCATCTTCTTTTAATGAGTGGGGATTTGTGAGGAACTAATGGGTGCCGAGAAAATTTAACAGGACTGAAGAATGACCAGCTATGTAACCGCACAAATTAATATTCAAGACCGCGAAAAATATGCTCGTTATGAGCAAGGATTTATGGAAATTTTTGCACGTTATGAGGGCAAGATGCTCGCCGTAGATGAAGCGCCTTCGGTGTGGGAGGGGCAATGGTCCTATACGCGCACCGTGCTCATTGAGTTCCCATCAGCGCAGGCCGCCAAAGCTTGGTACAACAGCCCAGAATATCAACAGTTGGCGACTCATCGTTGGGCGGCTTCAAACGCCAATATCGTTCTGCTAGAGGGTGTTGCAGCACCAATCTAGCGGCTCCAAGCGCAGCGTCAGTTGTTAAAGGAGCAGCGTAAGTTAAAAGCGCAGCCTAAGCTAAAAGCGCCTTGCATGCGAAAAGCGCTATGAGCATTGCCTGAAGCAAATTACGGCGATCCCTCTGGACCCCAATGCACAGCCAAGAGTTTTTCGATGGGTTGTTTGTGGGAGCCAAAAGAGCGGTTGAACAGATCACCGTCGGTAAAGTGCTCTAGGGTAAATCCTGCGGGGTCTTTCCAATAGTCAAAAACTTGGCTGCCTAACACGTGCTTGCCTACGCCCCAGCGCTGCTCATAGCCTTGTTGCGCGAGAAAATCGTGGGACTGCATGATGTAATCCCAATGGCAGACCTCGAAGGCCGCGTGATTAAATTCGCTGTGGCCCGCTCCGACCAAAAACAGTGTGTGATGATCTACATACGCTTCACCGCGGTCCAGGCGCATAAATGCGCCCAATGTTTTGTCCTCACTACCGATATAAATTTCGTCACTGGTGATAAAGCCAATGCGTTCTTTGTACCAAGTCTCGCTGACGCGAAAGTTTGTGACATTCAATACGCAGTGCCCTAGCCGTTTAATGCTAGATGAGGTTTTTGTAAAGCTTACTCTTTGACCTAGCCTAGGGCTGTTCTGGCGATTTTGGGCCTCTTGGCTTTCTTGGCTCTCTTGGTTAAAGGGGGGGCGAGACGGTGGTGGTAATTTGCTTGCTTGTGACACGCCATAAACGATGTCTACGTCATTGCCGTCAGGGTCTATCATTCGCGCCCTCAGACCGCCTCCGGGTAGGTCTATTTCTTCTATTGCGACATTGTCAATTGCGGCAATACGCTCTAATTCTAGTTGTGTCAGGGCCTCAAAGCCCATGCCTTTGAATTTTGCTGGCCCCTTGGCCTGCTCTGCAACGTAAATGTAAGGCGCGCTATCGTAGCCCCTAGCAAAAAGGCAATTGTCTTCCCGTGCGACTTCAAAGCCAAAATCTGTAAGAAATTGCGCTTGCTTGTCTAAGTCCTCGATTTCGAAGCGCACGTAAAGTAGGTCTCTGATTTCAGGCATAGTCTGTCCAAGGGTGCTGAGTAATAAACTTAAAGGTATGCCGGAAACCTGCCCTGCTCAAGGGGAAAGAGCTTCCCAAGGCGGAAGCGTTTTCTTTGTGTCGTGTAAGCAAATTGGGCTAGACTTTTGGCACCACAGAGATAAAGCATACGCAAGGATAAGAAATGCTCACATCGGTCAGCAATAGTGGTGGGGTAAGAACCCTCGCCTTTAATCGCCCAGAGGCCCTCAACGCATTTAACGACGATATGTTTGATGCAGTTGCTGCTGATGTTTTAGCCGCTGCAGCAGACGAGCGTGTCAAAGTATTGGTAATTACAGGCACTGGTCGAGCGTTTTCTGCGGGCATGGATTTGGCGGCGCAACCCGGTGGGCCTGCACCTAAGTATGGGTTTCCCGGCATGTTTGAGGCGATTATTGAATTTCCCAAACCTATCCTACTAGCGGTTAATGGGTTAGGTGTTGGTTTTGGCTGTACTATTTGTGGCTTGGCTGACTTGGTTTTTATGGCCGACAGCGCACGACTGCGCTGCCCTTTTACCTCGCTAGGTTTAACCGCAGAAGCTGGCAGTACGGTAACGTTCCCCCAGCTCATGGGCTACCAAAACGCTTTTTGGGGGCTTTTGAGTTCTCAGTGGATGGATGCTCAAACTTGTAAAGACTCAGGGTTAGTATTTGCTGTGGCCGCGGCCGACCAGCTTATGAACACGGTCTACGAGCACGCGCAGATTTTGGCCGCGCAACCGTTGGCCTCTCTTGTCGATACTAAGGCGTTGATAATGGCGCCACGTCGCGATGCTTTGCGCGCAGCGTATAAAATAGAAAGTGTGGCGTTGTCTAACTTGATGGGGGGACCCGCTAATTTGGAGGCGGTTGCCGCATTTAAAGCGCGTAGACAGCCAGACTTTTCAAGCTTTTAGCGTTTCATCGATAGGCAAGTGATGGGTGCAGTGCTGAGAAGGGGGGGCTTTGGTTGCTCAAAGCCTCAGTTATAAGGTGCTCTGACTACCAAGTTTGTCGCGCTGCGATGCGCCTTGCTGCTTCAAAGGTCTGGGTGCGCAGATGGTCTAAGCGAGCATTTAAGTTACGAAAGCTCAGTGGGTCGTCTGCCTCAAGAGATTTGCCTATGATCAAATCAGAAAAAGTATCCATCCCACCGTAGCAACCCAAAATTAAGGTCGCCCCAGCCAGTTCGTGGGCATCGACCTTTACCACTGCACGCCGCATCACCATGAGCCAGAATTTTTCATCCGTTTCAACCAGCAGGCCGATGAGCTCTCTGGTGGTATTGCTAAGATCAATAAATTGTTGGTTCAGTGTTGTCATAGTGCTATTCGAGTTTTTGATACACAGGTCAGATTTGGGACGCCAGCATCCGCCGTATTGCTCAATGTTACTAGATGGGTCTAAATTTTAGTCAGGTATTTGTTACTAGGCAGGTGATCTACTGTGTTATCTGATGGAATTTTTGCGTAAAAATGACGTATGGTATTGAGGCAAAATTATCTTGGAGGGACTGGTATGAGAGAAAATAAAGCACTGGCCGCTTGGCGTAATGGTGAGCAAACCATCGGCTGCTGGCTGAGCCTTGCAAACGCCTATTCAGCGGAAGTTATATCGAAATTAGGTTTCGATTGGGTGTGCATTGATATGCAACATGGCCTTATTGATTACACTGATGTGCGAGATATGTTGCCGGCTATTTCTAACTCAGATGCCACACCTATTGTGAGAGTGCCTTGGAATGAGCCTTACGAAATTATGAAGGTGCTAGATGCCGGTGCCTACGGCGTGATCGTTCCGATGGTGAACAACCGTGAAGAGGCAGAGCTTGCTGTGCGGGCCTGTCGTTATCCACCTCTAGGCAACCGCTCGTTCGGACCTATTCGTGCCGCCCTTTATGCCGGGCGCGGTTATGCCGTTGAAGCCAATGATCAAATAGCATGTATAGCCATGATTGAAACGGCTGAAGGCATCGCCAATGCAGACGAAATTATGTCTACGCCGGGCCTCAACGGTGTGTACATTGGCCCCGCAGATTTAGCGCTGTCTATGGGTTTACCCGCCATGGGAGACCAACCTCAGCCCGAGCACTTGGAGATGGTTAAATCTTTGTTAGCCAAATGCAAGGCGCACGGTATTGCCGCGGGTATTCATACCGGCGGTATTGAATACACCCAGAAGTATTTGGAGCTAGGGTTCAATTTTGTCACCTTGGGCAGTGAATCTGGTCATATGACGAAAAATGCTGCGAAAGAGTTGGCAGCAGCTCGAGGCATTGCTGAGACAAAACGCGAAGGCACCGGCTATTAGTCGGTTCAGTGGCATTTATTCTGTGTTGATGAGCAACTAGCGGAATGATCGTACTTGTCTTGATACTCGTGGTCGTGGTGTTTGCGCCGAGCTTATGGGTACGCTGGGTGATGAATGCCCACTCTGAAGATTTAGAGGGCATGCCAGGTACGGGCGGTGAGCTGGCTCAGCACCTGATTGATCGTTTTGGTCTAGACTCGGTAAAGGTAGAGACCACAGAAATCGGCGACCACTATGACCCGGTAGATAAGCGCGTGCGATTAAGCGAGGCCAATTTCTCTGGCCGCTCGCTAACGGCAGTTGCCATTGCCGCTCATGAAGTGGGCCATGCAATGCAAGACCACCAGAATGACCCTCGACTGGTGATAAGGACCAAATTAGTGCCTATCGCCGATAAGGTCGCTCGATTTAGCGCAGGGGCTATTTGGGCGGCGCCTATTTTTGCGCTAGTAACCCGTCATCCGGTGCCGTTTTGGGTGCTAGCGGCCTGCGGTCTTGGTGGGCTTTTGATTCGGATGATGGTCCATCTTGTAACTCTGCCGATAGAATGGGACGCAAGTTTTGGTAAGGCGTTACCGGTTTTGCAAGCTGGTTCTTACTTGGGCGCGAAGCAAGAGCAGGTTGTTGCGAAGATTTTGCGTGCAGCGGCATTTACCTATGTCGCTGCGGCCTTGGCAGATGTGCTCAACCTGACCCGGTGGGCCGCATTGCTTTTGCGCCGCTAAGAGTGGACAGCAGTCCTTAAAAAACACTTTTTTTTCAAAAAAATGCAGGTGGTCTGCATAGAGACTACCGCTGGTCCGCATTTTTATTGCGCCAGAATCGTAAAATGGTTTTTATTCACTACTGAGATGTTTGCTTAATCAAATGGTTAGAAAGATGCGGATTGTTAGTTGGAACGTAAATGGACTTCGTGCATGCGCAAAGCGCGGCTTTTTGGATTTTTTGGAATTCTCAAATGCTGATGTTGTTGCGTTACAGGAAGTGCGTGCCTTTCCAGAACAGCTGCCGCCTAATGTTTTGGCGCCGCCAAATTGGCACGTGTGCATTGCGCCAGCTAAACGCCCCGGTTACAGCGGGGTGGCCATTTACAGTAAAACCAATCCTAGCCGAATTGAAACAAGTTTGGGTGAAGACCGCTTTGATGACGAAGGAAGATTTATCATTGCCCACTATGGCCGGCTGGCTGTGGTTTGTGTTTACTTCCCCAAAGGCAGTGGTAAGGATCGTGATAATTCTCGCGTGCCTTATAAAATGGACTTTTATAAGGCTGTGTTCGATCGTATTGAGGTGCTGCGTAAGCGGGGTCCTGTGTATGTAGTGGGTGATTACAACACTGCGCACGAAGAAATAGATTTGGCGCGCCCTAAGACCAATAAAAAGGCCAGTGGGTTTTTACCTCTTGAACGCGACGAACTCACTCGCTGGCAGAGTCATGGTTGGGTAGACACCTTCAGAGCGACTCATGTAGACGAGCCAGATCATTACTCTTGGTGGCGTCAATTTGGTGGTGCCCGAGACGACAACGTGGGTTGGCGCATAGACTATGTATTTGCCTCGCGGTCCGGAATGCGCCGGGTAAAAGAGGCCTTTATTTGGCCTCATGTTATAGGCTCCGATCACTGTCCAGTAGGTGTAGACTTAATCTAAGTAAGTCGTCCTTTAGAACGGCAAAATTGGATAGGAACATACCGATGGCTCAATTATTCCCAAACCACCCCAATCTACGTGGTGGTTTTGCACCCCTTCAAATGGAATGCGACGTTCACGATTTAGTGATCGAAGGCGAAGTACCCAAGCAACTCAATGGCACTTTCTACCGTAACGGCCCAAATGCTCAATACGCACCTAGAGGCACCTATCACATGTTTGGTGGGGATGGCATGGTCCATGCCTTAAGTGTCGAAGACGGGCGCGTAAGCTATCGCAACCGCTGGGTTCGAACTCAACGCTTTGAGAAAGAGCGTGAGGCTGGGCGCGCACTATTTAATAGCTTCAACCCCATGGACGTGGATGAAAGCGTGCAGGGCATGCAAACGGACGGTGTGGCGAATACCAATATTATTTGGCACGGCGGTAAACTGTTAGTTTTAGAAGAGGCCCACGCGCCCATCGAGCTAGACCCCGTGACATTACAAACTAAGGGTATACATACCTTTGGTGGCAAACTCCTGGGGCCAATGACCGCCCACCCGAAAATGGATGAAGAAACTGGAGAAATGTTTTTCTTTGGTTATAACGCCGACGGCAAAATCTCAGAGCACATGACCTTTAGCGTTGTGGACGCAAATGGCTTAGTCACTCGTTCAGAGTCATTTGTAGCGCCTTATGCATCTATGGTGCACGATTTTATGGTGACAAAAGAACATATTCTGTTCCCAATCATGCCGCTTACTGGATCGCTAGAGCGAGCCTTCGCAGGCGGACCTGTTTATGCCTGGGAGCCAGAGAAGGGTGTGCATATTGGCGTTATGCCCAGAACGGGTTCAGTGAAAGATCTGCGCTGGTTTCGTGGCGCGCCCAGCTACGTATTCCATCCCATGAATACTTATACTAAGGGCAATAAGATCATCAGTGATGTTTGTGAGTATCCTGAAGCGCCATTGTTTCCGTTAGTAGACGGCAGCCGGGGTGATCCAAAGAAGGCTTTGGCAAAAATGGTCCGCTGGACCTTTGACTTAGACAGTGAAAGCGACGTGTTTAAGTCGGAACAATTGCATGACATTGTTTGTGAGTTTCCGCGCTTTGATGAGCGCTTGACCGGTATGAATTATCGCTACGGCTATTTTGCAGGAGACACTCAACCACCGGAAAAAGTAGGTGGCTTTAATGTCATTGGCGCAGTAGACCATAAGACTAACGCGTTGGATTTATATGACGTGGGTGAGGGGTGTGCAACAGGGGAGCCAATTTTTGTGCCAGCCTCTAGCACAGCTGAAGAGGGCGAAGGGTTTTTGTTGGCGCATGTTTATGATGCAAGTAGAGGCGCAAGTCACTTAGCCATTATGGACGCGCAAAACGTCGCAGCAGGGCCTCTCGCTAAAGCCTATTTAGATCATCGAATACCTTATGGGTTTCATGGCAACTGGCGTAACACCGATTAGCAGCAGGCTTGTAACCGGGCAAGCGGACTGTTGTTCGCTTGTTGGGTCCTGCAAAATATCAGACTATGTTTCTCTAACTTAGACCGCTACTTTTGAGCAATGCGTAAAGCGTCATGCCCGGAACTAGCTTGAGTTCGTTGGCGGCTGCCAATGTTATACGCGAGCGCAGGGTCTGGTCGCCAATGGTCAAAGTGATATCGGTAAACCTTTCTGTTGCTGCGATTTTTTTGATAACCCCCTGCAAAATATTGCGAATACTGATGCCGCTGGGTTGCGCTAGCGCTAGGGCCACATCACTGGGTTTTATATTCAGGGTGACCTGGTCGCCAGTCTGTAAATTTCTGTATTGTGATTTGGGGATTTGTACCCTTTGGCCAGCCACATCTAATGTTGTCAGATGGTAGGTGTCATTTTGTTCAATGACAGTGCCAGTCAAAAAAGAAAGGTCGGTCGTCATCAAGTTGTTGAGCTGTGCCTCCACAAAGTTGACGCCTTCATGGGTGGTGCCATGAAAGCGTAGCGCGCCGTGATCTAAGATCAGCATGTTCTGGCACAGCTGTGAAACTTCCTCCAATTGGTGACTAACGTATAGGGTGGGTATTGCGAATTCGTTTGCCAGCGCATACAAAAAGGGCAGTATTTCCCGTTTACGGGTCTCATCCAAACCACTCAAGGGTTCGTCCAACAGCAGTAGCTGTGGTTGGGTAAGTAGCGTTTGGGCCATGGCCACTCTGCGGCGCTCGCCACCGGATAAGTTGGTGACACTTCGCTCTAACAACATTGCTAAATTAAATATCTCCACTACCGCTTCAAGTGAAATTGGCCTTGTCGATTGGCGCTCCCCTTCTGGTTGTCTGCGTGGTGCTCGTTTTACTGCGAAGTTCAGGTTACCCAGCACATTTAGGTGTGCGAAGAGCCGGTCATCTTGAAACAACAAACCTATCGGTCTTTGGTAAGTGGGTCTTTGATAAGTCCGTGTTTGCTGTGCCGTATCGAGCCATGTAGTGCCCATAAAAGTGATGTGGCCTTGGGCGGGCACTAATCCCGCAATGGCCTTAAGTAAACTGGTTTTGCCACTACCACTCGGGCCAAAAATGGCGGTTACGCCTGCGCCAATGGTGGTTTCGAGATCAAGCTCAAATTCGTTGCGTCGCAATTTTATGTCTAGCTCTAACATGTCACAGTACCCGCATAGCGGCACGTCGGTTGGTGCTGTAAACGAGCAATAAGACGATAAACGAGAATGCGACAAGGATGCCTGAAAGCAGATGGGCCTGCGCATAGTTGAGGGTTTCAACTTCCTCGTAAATGGCGATTGAGACAAGTCGTGTCTCGCCAGGAATGTTGCCGCCGACCATTAATACAACGCCGAATTCGCCAATGGTGTGCGCAAAGGTCAGTACCGAAGCGGTGATGTAGCCCCTTAATGAGAGTGGCAAAATTACATTACAAAAAGCGTCCCACGGTTTTGCGCCTAACGTGTACGCCACCTCAATCGGGCCTTTGCCGACCTGGGCAAAAGTATTCATTAAGGGTTGCACCATAAAGGGCAGCGAATAAATTAGGGATGCGACAACCAACCCAGAAAAAGAAAAGGTGAGGGTGTCGCCGGTGATTTGAAACCAAAACTGCCCAACGGGATTGTCTGGGCTGAAGAGCAGCAAAAGATAAAAGCCGATGACTGTGGGCGGCATGACGAGAGGCATTGCCGTTAGGGCCTCAACAGCGGGGCGCAGCTTGTTGGAGCTGTTGGCCAACCACCAAGCAAGTGGGGTGCCTAAAAACAGCAGAATCAGGGTGGTGATGGACGCTAGTTTAAGAGTGAGCCAAATGGCTGTGAGTTCCACAGAATGTGTCCGATAGGTCGTGTTAAAGCTGTGATGGTGCGTTTAGTTGAAGACGGGGCAGTGGCCTAGGATGTCTCTCCAGTGCCCCTTTTCATGAGTTGCTGTTCGCCTATTAAAGCGGCTTTCTAAACTTCAATGTCATGCGATTGGATTCGCCAATAGCCAGCATTTTTGCTGTGAGTTCAGCGTCGTCCTTAGCACCACGTAGTGAGGGGGGTAGACGCCAAACAATGTCTTCAGCGGCAGGTCGGTCTTTGCTGTTGGCATTTACGTCAGAGCTTGCAACAAACTCAAAGCCAGCTGCTTGCATCTGTGCAATCACAAACCCCTTCTTTAGGTAGCCTCTAGAGCCGTTAGCCCACTCGTCGCTTGCAGTGTCTGGTGCATGGTGTTGCACCACGCCGACAATGCCGCCTGGCTTTAACACGTTGTAGCTGTCTGTAATTGCAGTAGTTAAAAATCCGCCTTGGTCTTCGAACCTTGCTAAGTTGTGTAGCGCGCGAATAAATAACACGGCGTCCGCTGTGCCGCTGAAGTCTTCTTGACTCTTGCCAAATTCAAAAGCCGAGACAGGTGCAGCGTTTTCGCCGCGCCATTCTTGAGCGCCTGCTGGCCAGTCAGTTGTCCACGTAGCCAGCTGGGCAATGCGCTCTTCGCTGAAGAAGCCAAATAGCGGCCACACGGCTTGTGGGTAGTTTACGCCGATCAATTGGCCGTCTGCGCCAAGGTGGGGCAACAACAGTTTGCTGTACCAACCGCCGCCTGGTAGGGCCTCTACTACGGTCATGCCCGGCTTTATGCCAAAAAAGTTGAGGGTTTCTTCAGGGTGGCGGTAAACGTATCGCGCCTGTACTGCCTCTGGTTGAGCCGCCAAGATTGCTGACAGTTCATTGGTTCCAGGTGCAGTGGTTTCAGCCATCGGCATGACCTCTGCAGCGGGTGTTTGGTTTGCCTCAGGTTGGCTACATGCACTAAAAATAAAAGTGATCGCCAGAATAATTGAAAAACGCATATCAGTAAGTTCCTAAGTTTGACCGCGGCCCTATTGGCAAGAATTTGCTGGGCTGCGGCTAGGGTTAAACGGTTTGGTTTTATCCATGCACGAGGGGGATGGTACGCTGGTCAAGCTAAGGTTGAACAGAGTTAATTTTTCTCTCTGAAGCAAATGTTGCGCCACCCGTTTACCATTAAAGGTTGCCAAATCATGGCGCAGGCTGTTGGTCACTTGTGCACAAGATAACGGTTGTTGGTGACAAGGTCCTGAGTACCCGCCAAAGGTTAGCTGGTTTGTTCCAGTGCCTCGCCGACAACGCTGGCAATAGATTTGATGTCATCTTTGGAGGCAGTGAATGCGGGCCCAAATTGTAGGGTATCGCCGCCCCACCTCACGTACACGCCCATTTCCCAGCAACGTACGCCCACTTCAAAGGGTCGAATGGTTGGATCGTTGTCGCGGGGGCTGAGTTGTATAGCGCCGGCCATGCCGAAATTGCGAATATCAGTAATATGACGTGTGCCGCGCAAGCTATGCAGTGTTTCTTCCAATACCGGTGCAAGGGCTTTGGAGCGCTGGACCATGTTGTCGTTTTCAAACACGTTCAGTGCGGCATTAGCCGCCGCGCAGGCAACAGGGTGCGCAGAGTAGGTATAGCCGTGAGGCAACTCCACCATATGCTCCGGGGTTTCTATGGCCATGAAAGCCTCATAGATAGGCGCAGAACTCAGCACCGCGCCCATAGGAATAACGCCATTAGTTAAACCTTTGGCTACGGTCATAATGTCTGGGACTACGCCAAAGGTGTCAGCGCCGAAGCGTTCTCCGGTGCGCGCAAATCCGGTAATAACTTCGTCGAAGATGAGCAAAATGTTGTGCTCGTCACAAATATTTCTCAGCCGTTGCAGGTAGCCTTTGGGCGGCACGATAACGCCAGCAGATCCAGACATAGGTTCAACAATCACCGCAGCGATATTGGAAGCGTCATGCAGCATGATCAATTGCTGCAGGTGATCGGCCAGTTCTGCGCCCTGTTCAGCTTGGCCTTTGGTGAAAGCAAATTCCGGTTGCAATGTGTGGGGCAGGTGGTCGGCATCACCCAGCTGGCCAAACAGTTTTCGGTTGGCGCCAATACCACCAAGGCTAGTGCCGGCGAAGTTCACGCCGTGATAACCCTTCATTCTGCCAATAAAGCGCGTTTTGCTAGGCTGACCTTTGAGCCGCCAATAAGCCCGCGCTAACTTCAGCGCTGTATCTGCGCACTCGGACCCTGAATTGGTGAAAATGGCGTGGTTAAGGTTGCCAGGCGCCATGTCGGTTAGGCGGTTTGCCAAGGTGGTGGCGCCGGGGTGGGTATATTGAAATGCTGGGGCGTAATCTAATGTAGCCAGTTGCTCGGTGACGGCTTTGGTGATCTCAGGTCGATTATGGCCGTAGCCACAGCACCATAGGCCAGATAACGAATCAAATACGCGTCGTCCATCATCGCTGATGAAGTGACAGTCGTCAGCAGCCACAACAATGCGCGGATCTTTATGGAATTGGCGATTTGCTGTAAATGGCATCCAGTGAGCTTTTGTGGTGGCGCGATTTGAACTGAGAATTTCCGCCTTGTGCTTTTCTGTCATCCCAACATTTCCGTGTTTTATTGCTTATAGATAGTTAACTTGTGGCCCTGATAAAGGCAGGCCGCGAGGATAATCGTTGCCAGTAAGGTTTGATGCTCTCTGGTAATCCATTGGGTAAAAATCTTTCGGCGAGCATAATTGAATACCCAAGATTAATGTCTGCGGCGCTGAAATCGTCGCCTAAAATGAAGGCTTTATCACCGATGGCATCGCCAACAGCAATAGCGCACTGCTCGCCGCGATTTTGCATCTCTGCAACCACTGCCGGTATACGCTTCTCGCCTGGAAATTCTCTGCTGTGATTCACAATTTCACCTATCGGGCGCGCAAAAGTAGATTCAGCAAACCAGTTCCATTGCTGGTAAATGGCGTGTTCTGGGGTGCCCAACACCGGCTGTAATTGGCCCTCACCGTAACAGTCGATTAGATACTGGACCATTGCGCAGGATTCATACATCAGTAAGTCGTTTGCGGTGTCTACTAGCACGGGTACTTTGCCCAGCGGGCTTATGCTACGCCATTCAGGGGTGGCTCTAAATTCCTGGGTAAACTCAATCATCTCTACTTCGTAATTGATGCCTAACTCTTCGCACAGCCAGATGGGTCTTACACCTCGAGTGCCTGGGGCATGGTAAAAACGAATCATTGAGAACTCCCTGGTTATGTTCTTATCTGGCTATGGAATATGTGTGTTAGCGCGCGTTCGATAGTAGCTTATCGCGAAAACAGTTTTTTTTACGATTGCGGCCAAAATACTCGCAACAGTGATTCTGCCCAGATGCCGCCATCGAGTTCAAGGGAATTTCTGACTGTGGCTGATCAGTGGATTTGAGCGTACATCAATCTCACTTGAAGGCTTCAACCAAAGCAGACAAAATCGTCTATCAAGAAATTTACGCAAAAGACGACAAGGCAAGACTATGATTGATTTAGAGAAAAATGGCGATGTGTTTACGATGACATTGAATGCCGGTGAAAATCGCTGGAATACCACCTTTGTTCGTGCCATTGCCAAGGTCTTGGATGAAGTTGAGGCATCTACCGGTGCAGCCGCGCTAGTCACAGCTTCAGCCAGCGAGAAATTTTTCTCCAATGGCCTAGATTTGGATTGGGTACAAGACCCGGAGGCATTTTCTGCCGCCGGGGATAGAAAAGCCTTTGGCCCAGAATTTATGACCCTGATGGCGCGTTTCATGACGATGCCCATACCTACTGTTTGTGCGGTGAATGGCCATGCCTTCGGTGCCGGCTTTATGACTGCTATGTGCCACGACATTCGGGTAATGCGAGAGGATCGCGGCTTTATGTGTGCCAATGAAATACAAATTGGCATGTCTATTCCTAGCCCTGAACTGGCGTTATTTCGGCATAAAATGCCACGGCATGTATTTCATAAGACTGTACAGCTGGCCCATCGGTGGGCTGGCCCTCAAGCTTTAGAGGCAGGCCTAGTTGAGAGCACGGCACCTGTAGAAGGCTTGCTTGAGCTTGCGCAACAAAGAGCCGCAGAATTGGCGCCCTTAGGCGCTAACCGGGAAAACTTTGGCGGCCAAAAAGAGCGTTTATATGGCGAAAACTCCGCAATTAACGAGGTCCACGGCCCAGCCTATATGTTGAGAAATGCGCACTTGTACAGTCATTAGGCGTTATAGCAGTTAGCTAATTTGGCGTTCATTTTTGGGATTATGAGGAGAAATACAATGGCTGAACAGATAACACCAATTACCGATATCAGTGACGAAGAGTGGCAGGTCAGGACGGATTTAGCCGCCTGTTACCGATTGTTTGTGAAGTACGGTTGGACGGATTTGATTTTCACTCACCTGTCAGCGCGGGTGCCCGGTGTTGAAGATCAATACCTTATTAATCCTTACGGATTGATGTTTGATGAGATTACGGCTTCATCTTTGCTGAAGGTAGATTTTCAGGGCAATGTCATCAGCGGTGATTACAAATATAACGACGCTGGCCATGCCATTCACACGGCTGTGCTAATGGCGCGCCCTGATGTAAATGTGGTGCTACACAGCCATACACGAGCCGGTATGACGGTTTCCTGTATGCAGTGTGGGCTACTGCCACTGACTCAGCAGGCCAGCGAGGTGATGGACAACCTTTGCTATCACGACTACGACATTGCCGTAGGTGCGGAAGACGAATGCGAGAGATTAGGTCGCGACATCGGCGATAAGCACGCCATGATTATGCATAACCATGGGCTACTCACTTGCGCCTCTACGGTGGCTGAAGCATTTTATCAAATGTATATATTGGAAAACGCCTGCAAGGTGCAAGTAGATGCCATGGCCAGTGGCGCTGACTTACATCACACTAAAGAAAGTGCGGCTAAGATGCTTCGAGATTATGGGCGGGTAAAGCCGAATAAGCCCAGCCGTTCATCTCGGTTGGCTTGGCCTGCGTTGCTTAGAATGTTGGATAAACAGGACGACTCTTATCGCAGTTGACGGGATTTGCGAAGTGCCGAGAGGTGCTTGCTAATTAATAGGAGCGGCAGTGTAAAAGCTCTAGTCAAAAAAATGCCCTGTATACAGGGCATTTTTGTTTGTCACTTCAACCAGCTTGAGTAGGCAACCTAGGTCAGATTTCTAAACTAGGCCGCTTACATCAGCCAGAGTGCTTAGTCTAAATTGTAAGTGAAGCGTGCGTAATAGAATGCACCGTTAAAGCCAAAAGGTGAGAACTGACTATAAGGCAGTCCTAATGCAGAAGGCGGTGTAGTACCACAGCTAGAGGTAGAACACCCTTGCTCGTCCGCTACATTGCGTGCACCTACGGTGAAGGTCATTTCATCGTTTAGCGTG
>Ga0206682_10000093_pt1 | contig 84275 bp, 63 predicted proteins | sample M240m12015metaG_FD_155444 | JGI IMG/M metagenome (GOLD analysis project Ga0206682, IMG submission 155444) | Ammonia-oxidizing marine archaeal communities from Monterey Bay, California, United States - M2 40m 12015 | ecosystem: Environmental > Aquatic > Marine > Intertidal zone | place: USA... | reverse complement strand
TCGTCGCGCCGCGAAACCCGTGTCGCGCGAGCGCCTCCATCGACACCGCCGCGCGTCGCGCCGTCGCGCCTTTCGTCGTTTTTTCTTCCCCCTCGTCGTCGTCGTCGTCGTCGTCGTCGCTCGACGTCGCGCCGAGCGCGTCCATGAATTTCGCCGGCATGCGCGCGGCGACCGACCGCGACCGCGCGACTGCGTTTGCAGTCCCGATACACATTTCACGAATCGTCGCGTTCACGCGATGCGTTAAATACGGTTAAATACGGCGACGCGAGCTCCGGCGCGCGCGGCGACCGACCGCGACCGCGCGACTGCGTTTGCAGTCCCGAGACACATTTCGCGAATCGTCGCGTTCACGCGATGCTTTAAATACGGTTAAATACGGCGCGACGGCGACGCGAGCTCCGGCGCGCGCGGCGACCGACCGCGATCGCGCGACAGTGTTTGCAGTCCCGATACACATTTCGCGAATCGTCGCGTTAAATACGGCGCGACGGCGACGCGAGCTCCGGCGCGCGCGCGCTGACGTGGCGAACCGAAACGGCGCCGTCGTCGCCGCACACCTCGACGGCGCGCGCGACGCGACGTCGCGCGACGCCGGCGCGACGGACGACGGCGCGCGCGCGGGCGGGCGAATCGACCGCGCGCGCGCGATTCGCGACGCGCGATCGGGCGCGCGAGGACGACGCGCGTCGCGCGAGGACGACGCGCGAGGACGACGCGGGACGTGCTGACGCGGCGTCGCGGCGATGGCGACGCTCGCGCGCGTGCCGCGCGCGCGGAGCGGCACGGAACTGAGCGGGATGGAGGCGAAGAGCGCGAAAACGACGTCGACGACGACGCAGACGGGCGCGAGCGGGGCAGGGGCGACGCGAGGGAAGGGAAGGCGAAGCTGCGTGAAGGCGGCGCGCGGGCGCGGGACGGCGAAGCGACGCGGACCGCGCGTCGCGTTCGCGCGCGAGGTGTGCGAGGTGATCGGACGCGCGGATGCGGACGTCGATCGAACGCCCAGGGGTGAACCGTCGAAGTGTTCGTCGTGTGGATTGCACGTCGTCGGGTACTCGTTCGAGTGTTTGGCGTGCGCGGGGGCGGGCGCGGGGAACGACGGCGGCGCGTACGCGCTGTGCGCGATGTGCTTTACGGCGCACGCGCACTTGACGGCGGCGCCGGAGTTGGCGCGAGCGCACGGGATCACGTATTTGATTCACAAACACGCGCCGTCTGTGTTCGTCAGAGGCGGGGACGACGATCAGATGATGCTCGATGAGATTTTGCGAGATCGTCGCGAGCTCATGGTCAACGGCGGCGCGCCGCCCGAGCGCGAAGCCTCGACCGGGGACCTCGAGCGGTGTTTTGAACGCGAGCGTCAGCCGAGCGCGGGGAGCGACGAATCGGAGGATGTTTTGCAGTATTGTCCCGTGTGATCATCTCGCGCGAGGCTGATGTTTTGTTGTACTTTTAGACCTCATTCTTTTCTCAATATCACAGACTAGTGTCACTTCTTCTTCGCCGCCTCGCGACCTCGAGCGATGGCGAGATCAAACATTCGTTTCAAGTCTGCGTTATCACCGTCGACTTGCAAACCCTCAAAAAACGCTAACGCGGCGTCTTCGTACTCCTCTAACTCTAGCGCGGCCTCGCCCTCGCGGTACCACGCCTTGATGAACATCGGATCGAGCGTCCTCGACGCGCGCGCGTCGTCCCTCGCGCCTTCGTATTTCTTGAGCTTTAGACGCGCCGCCGCGCGATTCGCCCACGTCTTCGCGCACGAACCATCCTGTTCGAGGGATGACGTGTACTCCGTTTCTGCCTCTTCGAATTTCCCCGCCACGAACGCTTCGTTACCCGCACGTTTCGTCTTCGCCGCCGCCTCGGCGTCTCGCGTGACGAATCGTTCCGAGGTCGACGCCGGCGCCTCGCCGGCGTCGACGCCACTGTCTCTTTGCATCGCGCTCAGTTTCGCGGCGACGCGCGCGATGATGGCATCCGTCGTCCACTCGCCCTCGTCATCGGGCGTCGTCACGGGTAGCAACGCGTCGACGACGACGCGCCTCTTCGTCGCCGCGGCGGCGTGAATCGCCTTCATGCCTCCCGAATCCGCCTTGTCGGCGTCGGCGCCGCCCTTCAACAGCGCCTTCACCATCGCCTCCGAGCACGTCTCCGTCGCGGGATGCGCGGCGGCGATGTGCAACGCCGTCATACTCCCCTCCGGTCCCGCGTTCACGTTCGCGCCGGCGTCAATCAACACCTCCACGCTCTTCAAATCTCCCGAAGCGCACGCGAGCGCCGTCGCCGCGACGCCGCCCTCGAGCGCGACGTCACACCTCGCCCCGTGCTTCAACAGCGTCTCCAGCATCCCCGAGCACCCTCTCATCGCCGCCACCAGCAACGGCGTCCCCACGTTCGCGCACCGCTGTTCGATCGCCTCCGATATCGTCAGCCCGTACGTCCCGCTCGCGAGCGTCCGCAGCGCCTCCTCGCAGCGCGTCGCGTCCGCGCCGATCCCTTTCGCGTGCGCCCCCATGACGATCTGATGCATCGCTCCCGCCCCAGATTTCGTTAATTTCCTCGCGTCCGCTCCCAGGCTCACCAGCGTCTTCACGCACTCGACGTGTCCGAGCGCCGCCGCCGTCGTGAGCGCGGTGAAGCCCTCGGCGTCGGGCGCGTCGGCGTCGCACCCGAGCTCGCACACCAGCGCCTTGAGCACGCCGACGTCCCCTCGCGCCGCCGCGACGTGCGCGCAAGACCGTCCATCGCCGTCGACGATCGTCGCGACCGCGGACGCGCCGTGCGCGAACGCCGTGGACGCCGCGCGGACGTCGTCGGCGCCGCCGAGCTGAATGGCGCGCATGAGCGTCTGCAGCGCCTCGACGTCGTTCGTCGCGGGCGCGCGACGCGACATGGCGCGCGACGCGACGAACGACGATTGACGACTCCGCGCGCGCGCGCGCGAGGGCGGGACGCGCGGGCGAGCGACGCAATGGCGACGCGATGGCGTCGGCGACCGAACGGCATTCGCCGCGCGGCATTCGCCGACGCCGCGCGTCGAACGATCGCGCGCGCGAGGCGCGGACGCGACGCGCGGACGCGTCCGCGACGCGCGCGCGCGCGTCGAGCGCGCGCGAGAGACGCGGCGAGGAGGCATCGACGGGACGACGCGCGAGGCGTTGAATCATTCCGACGCATTCGCGGTGATATCTCTCGCGCGCGCGCGTGCGAGCGACGGCGGACGGCGCGAGGGGGCGACGAGCGTCGAGCGTCGACGCGAGGCGCGATCGAGGGGCGCGCGCGCGCGGGCGCGAGTGCGATGAGTCACGAGCTCGACGGGTGGATCGCGGCGCTGCGCAAATGCGAGCCGTTGGAGGAAGACGACGTCAAGCGATTGTGTCAGATGGCGATCGAGATCTTGGTGGAAGAGTCGAACGTGCAGACGATCGATTCGCCGGTGACGATATGCGGGGACATTCACGGGCAGTTTTACGATTTGTTGGAACTGTTTAAAGTCGGCGGCGACTGCCCGGATACAAACTATTTGTTCATGGGGGACTTCGTCGATCGCGGGTTTTACAGCGTGGAGACGTTTTTGTTGCTCCTGGCGCTGAAGGTGAGGTACCCGGATCGAATGTATCTCATTCGGGGGAATCACGAGTGTCGACAGATCACGCAGGTGTACGGGTTTTACGACGAGTGTTTGCGCAAATACGGGAGCGTCAACGTGTGGCGATATTGCACGGATGTGTTCGATTACCTTTCGTTGTCTGCGCTCATAGATAACAAGATATTTTGCGTGCACGGGGGGTTGTCCCCGAGCATCACGACGATCGATCAGATTCGAACGATCGATCGTAAACAAGAGGTGCCGCACGAAGGCGCGATGTGCGATTTGCTTTGGAGCGACCCCGAGGACGTCTCCGGCTGGGGGCTTTCCCCTCGAGGGGCGGGGTATTTGTTCGGCGACGACGTGTGCACGTCGTTCACACAGACAAATAGCGTAGACATGATCGCGCGAGCGCATCAGCTCGTGATGGAGGGGTACAAGTGGATGTTTAACAAACGGCTCGTCACTGTGTGGTCGGCGCCGAATTACTGCTACCGCTGCGGCAACGTCGCGGCCATCTTAGAACTGGACGAAAACCTGGCGCACGACTTCAAGGTTTTCGAGGCGGCACCGCAAGAGGCGCGCGGGGTGCCGGCGAAGAGGGCGACGCCCGATTACTTCCTGTAATGGTATTTAGAAATTTCACGCCGACGCTACCGTTTTCGGCAAAAGCTCAAGCCGTCGCCGACGGGAATCATACTATAACTCACGCGTTCGTCCCCGGCGACGAACTCGTTGAACGCGCGAATGGCCTCGGTCTGTTTATCGTTCACCTCGGCGTCGGCGACTTTACCGTACCACAGCACGTTGTCCACGATTATCAAACCGCCCGGCCGCACGAGCTCGAGCAGCGCCTCGTAATACTCCCTATACGCGCGTTTATCGGCATCTATGAACCCTAAATCGAACGACCCCGCCCCGTGCGCGTCCAACAACTCCCTCACGCTCTCCTTCGCGTCGCCAAACTTCTCCTTTACGATCCCCTCGACCCCCGCGCGCGCCCAATACCGTCTCGCCGTCGCCAGCGCTTCCTCGCTCTTATCGCACGCGTACAGCGCTCCCTCGCCTCGCATCGCGAGCGCCATCGCGATCGAGCTGTACCCGGTGTACGTGCCGATCTCGACGACGCGCCGCGCGCCGATCATCTCCACCGCGAGCGCCAGCAGCGCGCCCTGCTCCGGCGCCACCTGCATGCGCGCGCCGCGCAGCGCGCTCGTCTCCTCTCGCAGCGCGCGCAGCACCGCGGGCTCGCGCGTGTGACGCAGCACGTACGCGTACAGGTCATCGCTCATCACCAGCGGCGCCGTGTTCCACGGCCCCGTCGACGACGACGACGCGCTCGACGACGACGCGCGCGCGAGGACGGGACGTCGACCGGCGGCGGCGGCGACGACGCGCGCGCGCGACGCGCGCGACGGCGACGCGCGCGACGACGCGGGCGGCGACGCGAACGAGCGCCGCGTCGCCGCGCGCGCCGCGCGGTGCATCGCGCGCGTCGCGCGCGTCGTCATTCGCGCGCGCGAGTGCGCCGACGCCGACGCAACGCGCGCCGAAACGCCTCGACGAAAACGCACGGACGCGACCGCACAGCGCGACCGATGGCGACGGACGGCGCGCGCGGCGGCGGCGCGACGGCGACGGACGCGAAAAAAAACGATGGACGCACGATTTGGTCGTACAGGGACGAGTGCCAGACGTGGCGCAACTACGACGCGTCGAAGGGGTTGCGATACACGCGAGAATCGATCGATGCGGTGCGTTCGAAGACGTCGCGCGCGCGATGGTCGGAACGACGCGACTGACGGCGCGCGAACGACGCAGATGACGCGCGCGCACGAGTCGTTCGGGGAGCTGACGAAAGACTTGGACATGGACATCGATGATCCGGGGGAGCGGGCGTTGAATATTTTGAGAAGGGAACGCGCGGATCCGACGAGGGCGCCGGACGAGCCGACGCCGTTGCGGTTGAAACCGTTCGACGCCGCGCCGGGAGACGAGACGTGCGTGGTGAAGTATACGTTTAGAAATGAACTCACGACGATCGGGGAGGTCGTCGAGGAGTTGGCGGAGATGCTGGGATTGATGCCGTGCGCGGTGTCGCTCGTGCACGCGGGGCGCGAGCTCGGGCCGCTCGAGCACACGTTGACCGATTGCGGTGTTTGCGCGAATTACGTGGTGTACTGGCGCGTGAAAAATGGCATCGCGGTGGTGACCACCGCGTGATGTAATTTATCGTACTGAGCTAGCGTGCTACGTCTACGTTCCTAATGCGTTGCTAATCGCGCTTCTTCCCGGCGCGGCGAAACCGCGCGACGCTTCGCGCCACTTGCGTCGACAAGAGCGTCTGCGTGCACGCGTACACCAGAGTGATGGCGTAGTAGAAATTTGCGTTCGCAACCCGAGTGTGTATCCACATGTACCACGTCAAAGGGCTCAACAGAGCGACGTACAAGAAACCTCCCGCGATGACGGCGCCGTACTTGACGTACACCAACGGATTTCCACGATCGTCCATGGCGACGACGGAGAGCAGGGAAACGTACGTCACGAAATCGTTCGCGGTCGGATACGGCGCGCACGTCGAGATGGCTATCAAACACAACGTCATGGCGACGAGAGGATCGTCTGCGAACCCAAGCGTCAGCGGCGCGGACAGGGCCAGCGGAATCGCGTTCAGAGCGACGACGTAAAACAGACGAAACTGATCAAACATCGTCGTGAATAGATACCAATGCAACCCAAGATTCGGCGTTTGATCTTCGCTCATCACCGCGAACGTCACCGCGGCGCGCCACCACTTCGGAAAATCGTCCCCCATCGCGACGAAGGACGCCGCGGCGGCGACCGCAAACGCGCCCGCGAACCGCCCCGCGCTCACCACCGCTCGACCTCCTCGACTTTTCACCGCGCGCGCGCTCGTCCACATCAGCGCCGGTGCGAGCGCGACGTAATGCGGGTTCAGTTGCGCCGCCAACGCGAACGCGACGCCCGCGACGACGTCGTTCCCGAGCGTCGCCGCCAACGCGCTCGCGTACGCGCACGCCCGCGTCGCCGTCGCCGTCGTCCGCGCCAAGCGCGCCATCGCGTGCAGCGGATTCATCGCATACATCGCGTACACTCGTCTCACTTTCCCCTCGTCGCGCGTCACGCCGCACGCGAGCGCGCACAGCGCCGCCGCCGCCAACGCGTCCGCCGCCGTCGTCGCCAAGTCCAATCCGAATCCACCCCCGAGCGCGCCCGCCGCCGCCACCGTCCACGGGTGCCCGTGAAACGCGCTCCCGTCGTACGCCGACGCGCCCAGCGCGCGCGCCGCGTGCGCGCCCTCGAGCGTCTTTCGCACCGCGTCCGTCGCCGCGCTCAGCTCGATGCGTTTGCTCAGCGCGTCGCGCGCGAACGGCGCCACCGCGCTCGCGACGCCGACGCACGCGCCGTAAATCGCGACGTGCGCGACGAAGGCGCACCGCGCCGCCCTCCAGCGCGCGCGCGCGGCGTCGCGCGACGCCATCGCGCGACGACGCCGTGGTTTGACGCCGTGACGTCGACGCCGCGCGACAACGCGACGCGACGCGACGACGACGACGCGACGGATGATGACGATCGCGCGCGGCGCGCGCGCGAGCGGATGCGCGACCGCGCGGCGCGCGCTGCGGCAGCGGGATCGCGCGCGCGGCGCGGTCGGCGCGCGCGCGCGCGGCGATGATTTCATCGCGACGCTGCGGCGGCGACGCGCGCGGGCGACGACGACGACGACGACGCGCGCGACGCCGACGGCGCGGCTCGCGGGCGTGATCGACGTGAAACGCGTGACGGAAGTCGCGGGCACGGCGGCGCTGGAGGTGTCGAAGAGCGTGCGCATGCGAGGCGTGGAGGCGCCGGATGTGGATAAATCGTACGTCGCGCGGTCGAGCGCGTTGGAGATGGACGAGGACGGATTGCCGCTGGTGTACGATAAAGCACAGATTCAAAAGTACTGGGATAAGCAAGGCGGGGCGTTGCAACGACGATGGGGGGAGTTTTTAAGCCTGAGCGTGCCGTTTTTGACGAAAGTGGCGACGCTCGCCATCACGGGCGGAAGCGCCGAGTTGAGCAAAAACGACAGAGCGTTGGCGAAGGATGCGAGGATAATCATCGAAAAGCTTGGACCGACGTACATCAAGGCGGGGCAGATGATGAGCGTGAGACCGGACGTGTTGCCGCAGGCGGCGCTGGACGAGTTGGCGGTGTTGCAAGATTCGGTCAAGGCGTTCGAGACGTCGGTCGCCATAGATACCATAGAGAGTGAGCTCGGCGGGCCTTTGGCTGAATTCTTCGATGAAATTAGCGAAACACCCGTCGCGGCGGCGTCGCTGGCGCAAGTGTATCGCGCGAAACTGAAGGGCAAGGATGAGTACGTCGCTGTCAAAGTGCAACGGCCTAAGATTTTGGACACCGTGTCGAAGGACTTGTACGTGTTGCGTCGCGCGGCGGAGGTGTATCAAGGCTTGATTGAGCGTTTCGCGCCGCAACAGCGCACGGATTACGTCGGTTTATTGAACGAATGGGCGGTCGGCTTTTACACCGAGCTTGATTTCTTGAACGAAGCTGCGAATCAGCAAAAGCTGCGCGACCTGTTGATGCAAGAGGAAGTCAAGGACATTTACGTGCCAGAGGTGAAACACGAGCTTTGCACGCGTCGTATCCTCGTAACTGAATGGATGGACGGCGTCAAACTGAGCGATTGCCCGCCAGAAGAGATTCGCGAGTTGGTCGGCATCGGTCAAGAGTGTTTCCTCGTGCAGCTTTTGCAAGTTGGCTTCTTTCACAGCGATCCGCACCCTGGAAATTTGATGAAGCTCAACGATCCGTCCAAGGGCAAGCTGGCGCTTTTGGATTTTGGACTCGTGGCTTCTATTCAACAAGAAGACATGGACACCATGGTGAGCTCGATCATTCACTTGGCGAACAAGGATTACCCAAGTCTGGTCGACGACTTCATCAATCTTAAAATTTTACCGACGGACTGCGATCGGGCCAAGGTCGTGCCGTTGATGGATAAAGCGCTGTCACCGTACGTCAAGGGTGGTGGTGCGAAAAAGTACGAAGCTGAACTGAAGCGCATGTACAACATGGATGGATCATTGAGTTCCACCGCCGGGGGATTTCAAGCGATGACGCAGGATTTGCTGACGGTGTTGAACGACATCCCGTTCTCGATTCCGCCGTATTTCGCACTCCTCGGACGCGCTGTCGTGACGCTCGAGGGCATCGCGCTTCTGGGCAACCCGGATTATAGGCTCGTGATGGAGGCGTACCCATTCGTCGCTCGAAAGTTGCTTCGCGAAGACCGTCCGGAGGCGCAGCGGGCGTTGCAGGAGGTGTTGTATGCCTCGACGCAAGGCGGTGGGAGCATTTTGCAAGGACGTCGACTCGCAGTGATGTTGAACAGCGCAATGGGCATCGTGGCGAAGAGCGAAGACGTGTTTGTCGATTTAGAAACCATTCCGGAAGACGCCGCGACGCTGGACCAATCGTTGAAGTATTTACTTCAGCCGCAAGCGGCGAGCTTACGGAACTTGCTCGAGCGTGAGGCGGAGACTGCGGCTGATTTGCTCTTGCGCCAGTCGCTGCGAAAGGGCGCGACGCGCCTCTTCGCGCAATTGCCGAAGCCGCCATCCTGGTTGCCGTTCGCGAGCTCGCTGCCGAATCCGCTCGATATCAGTGGGCCAGTATTGTTACCGGTCCGCGGAAGCTCCACGCCAGCGCCGGCTTTCGCGTCGCCGGGGCAGTTATTGGACCTCGCCGCGCCACAGCTCGATCTCGAAGAGGAGGTGTTTGCGATCTCCCTCGGGGATTTGGCCGCCGGTCTGATTGGTAAAGATGCGGCGACGGTATTGACCGGTGATGCGTTCCTCGAGCCGGAGGCCATCGCGGCGCTGTTCTTGAGCATCATCGCCACGGGCGAGTTACCCATCGGTAGCAGTCAAGAGGTGCGACAGTTGGCGGCAAACGCTCGCGATTCGCTTCGCCGCGTCACTCCAGAAGGCGAAGAGAGCGAAGAGCAAAGCTTCGAAGACTTGATCGCCGCCGTGCAGAGGCTCGATGAGAACGAGCGCGAGGTCTTGCAGGCCACTACCTCGCGAGTCATCTCTCGTGTGTACGATAAGTTCTGCGATCGCCTCGTGCCACTGACGGGCGGCGCTCCCGTGGCCGTCGACGAAGTGTCGTCGGTGGCTTTGAACGCGCGATGAAAACGCACATTGCTTTTTAGGACACCTGTGTAAGATATATATAAGCGAAAGTCGATTCTTTAATTAAATCCTACCGAGCTACTGATATCAGCTTTGGTGCAATTGCGCGAAGTAATCCTTGTACAGACCTTCGCGAATGGACATGAAGCCGGCGATGTATCGCTTGTACTGCTGCAAGCGCGCGAGCTCCTTCTTCGTGAGCAACGTATGCAATCGCCACACGACGTGCTTGATGTATTGGATCACGAAATAAGTTATCAAACTCGCACTCAAGGAGTACGCACCGCCGTGCTTGATACCAGACCAACGAATTTGCCCTTCTCGCGGGAGCAAGCCCTCGAGTTGCGGGACGCGCGGAAGAAGCGTTCTCAAGCCGTGGGCGATGACGGGCGTCGCACAAATCTCCAAAGCCGCGACGTAAATAGACAAGAACAAGAACACCCACCCAAGGAGCATCAGCGCGATCCCACGGAGCGATCGTTTCAAGTTATCCTTCTTGTTCAATTCGTTCGTTTTAATAACTTGATCGATGCGATCTTCGATGCGCGTGCAATCCTCCTTCATCGTCGTCAGGTTTTTCTGCACCGTCAAACGAATCGCTCTATCGATGTCTTCACACACCTCCTCGATGGCGTTCGGAATTGGGACGGTCAAATCGTCTCGTGGCAGATAAATCGTCGGTAATTTGAACGCGTGCGAATTCTTAATTCGCGAGCTCAAGTTTTGCGTAATCTGAATCAAAACCCGCTGTCGATCGTGCTCCTTCTCTACCTGGTCCGCCTTCGACATGTAATACGCCAGCTTGTCCGCGTGGTTCTCATTCAACGCCTCGATGACCTTCATCGTGCGCTTACACAGCGCCTGACCGATCGGGTCAAAGAACACCAAAATTAAGTCAACGTGGTCGGCGAGCGACTCGATGACTTTCGCCACGTCAAACGGGTAGCACATATCGCCATCCACCAACCCCGGCGAGTCCACGATGTCGACGCAACTAAAGTTTTTCTCCTTACTCGTCGAAATCTCGGTAAAAATGTTCGCATTCAAACCCTCGACGTTCTGCACGCCTTCCAAATAATCGTAAAACGCGAACGTCGCGTCTCCCTTCAGCGTCTCCCGCTTCCTTCCGCTCGTCACGAACGTGAACCCACGCGTCTCGATCGCAACCCCCGTGGTTTGCACGCTCTCTCCGATGTACCAATTTATGAACGAGCTCTTCCCCGCGGAGTGATTCCCGATGATCATCGCGCTCACCTTCTTCCTCGGCTTGAAGCACTTCACCCTGAGCAGCGCGTCGTTCGCGATGTCGAGCAACCCGATCGACGTTCGCGACGTCGACGACCCAGCCCCCGGGCTCGGTCCTCGTTCGTACAATTCGTGTATGCTCTTCAGGATGCGCTCCTGCGCGTCGTCGCGGCGTCGCATCGTCGCCGTCGTCGTCGTCAGTCGTCTCGGTCGCGTCGCTCGCGCGTCGTCGCGTCGCTTTTCGCGTCGTTTTCGCCCCACGCACGTTCGGCGACATCGCCAGCGCGCCGGCATCGTTCGAGGTGTTCACTCGCTTCGCTTTGCCCGCGCTCATGCTCGCCGCGCGCGCGTCCGCGCGTCGTCGTCTGCGGTCGCGCGCGTCGCGTCGTCCCAGCCGTTGGTCGGCGGGACAAGATGATGCGCGACGCGCGCGTCCGCACAGCGCATCGCGCGAGCTCGCGAGCGCGACGCGGGCGAGAGAAACGCGCGCGGAGGGACGTCGCGGCGCGCGCGCGCGCGAGCCGCGATGTCGAGCGCGGGCGCGGGCGCGGGCGCGGGCGCGGGCGCGGACGACGTGTTGGACGCGCGCGAAACGCTGGCGGACGGAGGTAAACGCCTCGCGCGCGCGCTCAGGGGACCGTTCGCGCGCGCGCAGCCGCACTGGAAGTCGTTCGCGCAGTTGACGTTCGCGTGTCCGACCGCGTCGGAGGTGCCGGGGCGGATGAAGAAGAATTTGCAACAGTTTGGATACTGCTACGTCAGCCTGGCGGCGGCGCTGGCGGCGTATAACGCGCTCTCGCGCGCGCTCCTCGCGGTGATGCTCGCGGGAGCGTTCATCGGACATCATTACGTCACGCGCGTTCGACGGGCGCCGATCGAGATCGGTGGGCGAGTCTTCGGCGCGAAGACGCAGGGCGTCGCGTGCGCGGCGGCGACGGCGATTTTCTTTTGGAAGTTTATCACCGACGTGTTTTTCAGCGCCGCGTCCGTGGCGCTCGCGTTCGCGGCCGCGCACGCGGTGATGCGCGTGCCGGAACCGAAGACGGACGAGGACGAGGGCGAGATTCCGTTGTTGCGCGATTTCGCCGCCGCGTACAGGGAGAGCGGCGCCGACGACTACGTCCCGCCGCAAGTCTCATCCACGGTTCGCGGTCTGTTCGCCTCCGTCTTCGCGCGCAAGTGAGGCGAGCGATGTCGCACCAATATAAACGACGCGCGCGTCGGCGCACCACGCCGCGTCCCGCGCGTCTCGTGTAACTAATAAAAATCCCAGCGGCTCGACGCTTCGTCCGCACTCGTCGCCGATGCGCGCGAACGCCGACACTCGACTGGCGTACGCGCGCGTCGAGCTCGTGCCGTATCGCGCCGAACACGTCGAGCGTTACCACGCGTGGATGTCCGACGAGCACCTCCTGGAAGCCACGGCGAGCGAGCGCCTGAGCGCGGACGAAGAGCTCGCCATGCAGCGCGAGTGGGCGCGCGACGAGCGAAAGTGCACCTTCATCGTCCGCGACGCCGCGACGCACGCGATGATCGGCGACTGCAACCTCTTCTTCAACGACCACGACGACGACAGGGCGTGCGAGATCGAGATAATGATCGCCGAGCGCGCGTTCAGGCGGCGCGGGCTCGCGCGCGAGACGCTCGAGGCGTTCACCGCGTACGGCGCGTGTTCGCTCGGCGTCACCACCTTCGTCGCGAAGATCGGGTTCGACAACGACGCGTCGAACGCGTTGTTTAAATCGTTCGGTTTCGTCGAGCGGAGTCGAAGCGAGGTGTTCGAGGAGACGACGTACGCGCTGCGCGCTCGCGACGCCGCCGACGCGCCGACGCCGCGGTTCGCCGACGCGTGGGCGCGAACGACGCGCGATTCCTACGACGCCTTCGAGGCGGCGCGCGCCGTAAAATAACATAACCGCGAGCCGTTTCGCGCGCGCGCGATAGACGTAGCGATAGATGTAGCGATCAGCGATGGACGTAGCCGAGCGCGTCGCCGTCGGTCGGTCGGTCGGTCGTCACTCGCGCGCGCGCATGGACAGACTCGCGCCGCCCGCGCGGCGCGCGCACGTCCTCGCGTGCGGACGCGTCGCGTACGAGTGGGAGCAAACGCTGGACGCGGTGTCGGTGTACGTGCGCGCGCCGCCGGGCGCGCGCGGGCGCGACTTGGACGTCGCGCTCGAGCCGACGCGCGCGCGCGTCGGCGTCAAGGGAAACGCGCCGTACATGGAGCACGAGCTCTGGGCGCGCGTCAAGGCGAGCGAATCCACGTGGACGCTCGCGGACGGCGAGCTCGCGTTGACGCTGGTGAAGGCGACGCGAGGCGAGGCGTGGCGGTCGCCGTTCGCGGCGCACGGCGACGCGAGCGACGCGAAGGAAGACGAGCGAGATAAGCAGCGGTTGATGCTGGAGCGGTTTCAGGCGGAGAATCCTGGATTCGATTTCAGCGACGCGAGCTTTAACGGGCAGACGGTGCCGGACGCGTCGACGTTCATGGGAGGGTGCGGCGGCGGGTGAGCGACGCGCGGCACAACGAGACGCGATGGCGCCCGCGGTGGATGATTACGACGAATCCTACGACGCGCTCGATGACGCGCTGAATGAAGAGTTATCCGCCATCGAGAGCGATTTGATACGTCTGAACTCGCGGTCGTGGCCGAAACCAGAGGATGGGGAAGACGCGCGCGGGGCGCGTCGGTTTCGCGACGGCGCCGAAGCCGAGCGCGCGGAAGTCGTCGTGCTCGACGACGAGGACGGGACCGTGGAGGCGGCCGCGTGGATGACGCGCGCCGAGGATGCCATGGTGCGTGGCGCGCGCGAAGACGGCGCGGTGTCGACGAGGACGGCGTCGGGGTCGTTCGCGCGCGCCGAGACGAGACGCGACGCCGACGCCGATGAACGAGACTTTCAAACGGACCCGCGTCGCGCGAGATGGACTTTGGCGTTCTTGCTCGTCTGTCTCTCGCTGTCGTTCGTCGCGTTTGCGTTTAAGCGCGGCGAAGACGGACTGTTGAGCCCGATGCGCGTCGTGGAAAAGTTGGCGTATCGCGGCGCGACGAATCGAATCGTCGCGTACTACGATCCGGCGCGCGTCGTCGAGATGCAGCGAAAATGGATCGAGACCCTCATGGATGAAAAGGTGCTCCTCATCGAGAGATTACGTCGCGCGCGACGCATCGCTGACGAAAACCGCGAATCAGCGCACGCGTGGCGGCGCGCGTACGTCGACTGTCGCGCCAACAAAAACGCCTTCGCCGAGCCGAAGCCAATCGTCGCGAAGCCGCACGACGCCACCTCGTGGTCTCCCGCGTGGTCGTGGTACGCCCATCCTCGATCAAAGTCGACCGTAAAAACCGTGAACGTGATCCGTCGGTTTTGTCCGATCGTCGCGGAACTCCGACTCCGACGAATCGTCGAGTGGATGGCTCGCCGACTCGTCTCGACGAAACGATAGATGGCGCGTCTTGCCCGCGCGCACGAACGAGCAACGCAAGAACCCATCGCAGACAATGTAACGCAACGCAACGCAGTCACGCACGCATTCACCGTTCGTCTACCGATCTACTCAACTACTCTTATTACACATCGACGTTCGCGTCAGTTCGTCACCGCCGTCGCCACGATTTTCCCTTGCGTCTCCAAAATCCCCTCCACGTCCGCCTCCCTGACCCGTCCCTCGGCGACTAGCGCGTGTAATCTCGCCGTGAGCCTTCGCACGCACGCGTCGCGCGCCCCTCGCACCGTGCCTCCGCAGTGCGTCACCGCGAACGCCGCTCGCCGTCCTCGAAACCCCTCCATCGTCGTCACCGCCCCTCGCACCGCGCGCGCCCGCTCGCGATCGCATCGCACGACGCACACCCCCGTCATCGCGTCCGCGTATCGCACGCTCAGCGCCGCCACCGCGCGCCCCGCGCCGACGTCGCCAAAGTTTTCCTTGACGGCGTCCCGAATGGCGTCCAGTAAATCCCTCTCCTTGCGCGCGTCCTCCATCGCGCGCCCGTCGTTGTGCGCGATCTCGACGACCAAGTAGCGGTTCTTGAACCTCACCATGGCGCGGCGTCGCGCGAGGCGCGCGCGACGCGGTGTGGCGACGATCGTCTCGTCGATTGTCGTCGCCCGCGGCGGCATTGACGCGCGCGCGAGGGCGTCGCGATGTACGCCACCGCGAGCGCCAACTCGGACGTCGTGCGGAACAGATCGTTCGCGTCGCACTCGCGCTCGCACAGCGCGGAGCCGCTGGACGTCGAGGGCGGACGCGGCGCGCGCGAAAAGACGCAACGAAATGAATTCAGCGCGCATCCGAACGGCATTCATAATCGCGTGCAGCGCGCGATCCAGCGCGACGCGAAGGCGCTGACGAACGCGGCGATCGTCGCGGCGGTCGTGTGCTTCTTGCTGGCGTGGCGCGCGTCGTGGACGGCGGCGAGCGTGTTCGTCGCGTGCGCGGGGTCGTTGGCGTTCGCGGGACACCTGGCGCGGTGGACGCTGGCGGTGGACGAGGGAAGCGAGGACATGCGCGCGGTGAGCGATGCGATTCGAGACGGTGCGGATGGATTCTTCGCGACGCAATACGGATTGATCAGTCGATTGGCGGGCGTGGTGGCGGGGTCGATCTTTTTCGTGTACTTGTTCCGAGCGACGACGCCCGAACAGCAAGAGGCGGGCGTCGGCGCGTTTACGATGGCGACGCTCACGACTGTGAGTTTTGTGAGCGGTGCGGTGTGTAGTGGAGTGAGTGGATACGTTGGAATGTGGGTGAGCGTGCGGGCGAACGTGCGCGTCGCGAGCAGCGCGAGACACGGGGCGCGAGAGGCGCTCACGGTGGCGCTGCGCGCGGGCGGATTCGCGGCGTTGATCGTCGTCGGCATGACGGTGCTGGGGGTGACGATCTTGTTTTCGGTATTTTCGTTCATCTTCAGCGTCGGTCGCGACGGTGGCATGGATGTGCATGAAATTCCTCTCATGCTCGTCGGATACGGCTTCGGCGCGTCCTTCGTCGCGCTCTTCGCGCAGTTGGGCGGCGGCATCTACACCAAAGCCGCCGACGTCGGCGCCGATTTGGTCGGCAAAGTTGAGCAGGGCATTCCCGAAGACGACCCAAGAAATCCTGCGGTGATCGCGGATTTGGTCGGCGATAACGTCGGCGACTGTTCAGCGCGCGGGGCGGACCTGTTCGAGTCCATCGCCGCCGAAGTCATCTCGGCGATGATTTTGGGCGCCACCATGGCCAAGAGCGCGGGCATCGAAGACTCCACCGGTTTCATCATGTTTCCACTCGTCATTCACGCGATGGACTGCATCGTGAGCGCGTGCGGTATCATGTCGATAAGCGAAACGTCTACTCGTCGTGAGGATCCTTACAAAGTTCTCAAGGGTGGGTACAACGTCGCCATTTCGCTCGCCGTCGTCGGATTTGGCGTGGCGTGTCGCGTCATGCTCGTCTCGGACAAACATCCAGGAGCGTGGTTTTCCTTTTACATGTGTGGGCTGATCGGTATCGCGTGCGCGTATGCTTTCGTGTTCATCGCGCAGTACTACACCGATTACAAGTTCCCGCCCGTACGTCACATCGCCGAAGCGTCGACAACCGGTCACGGCACGAACATCATCGCCGGCATTGGCGTCGGCATGGAATCCACGGCGGTGCCCGTAATCGTGATCTCGATCGCCATCATCTCCGCGTACTGGTGCGGCAACGCGAGTGGTATCACGGACGCTAATGGTAAAGCGATCGGTGGGCTGTTTGGCACCGCTGTGGCGACCATGGGTATGTTATCGACGGCGGCGTACGTGCTCACTATGGACGTCTTCGGGCCGATTGCCGACAACGCCGGTGGCATCGTCGAAATGTCGGATCAACCCGAAAGCGTTCGCGATATTTGCGACGAACTTGATGCCGTCGGAAATACGACTAAGGCTACGACGAAAGGTTACGCCATCGGTTCCGCTGCCCTGGCGTCCTTCTTGTTATTTTCGGCCTTTATGGATGAAGTCACCGCGTTCACGGGGAAGCCTTTCAATCAAGTTGACATCGCGATTCCAGAAGTCTTCGTCGCCGGCTTGCTCGGTGCCGCACTCGTCTATCTATTCTCCGCGTGGTCTATCACTGCAGTTGGACGATCTGCGCAAGAAGTCGTGCGAGAAGTGAGACGGCAGTTTGCCGAACGTCCGGGTATCATGACGGGCGAAGAGAAGCCAGATTACGCTCGATGCGTCGCCATAGTCGCCCAGAGCGCGTTGCGCGAGATGGTTCGACCTGGCGCGCTCGCAGTTTTGAGCCCAGTTGTGGTTGGCATCGTATTCAAAAACCTTGGCGCGGCGACAGCGCAAGAGCTGCTCGGCGTCAAAGCGGTCGCCGCGTTCTTGATGTTCGCCACCGTCGCCGGTATTTTGATGGCGCTCTTCTTGAACACAGCGGGAGGGGCTTGGGATAACGCCAAAAAATACATCGAGACCGGGGCGCACGGTGGCAAAGGAAGCGAAGCACACAAAGCGGCGGTCTCAGGAGATACGGTTGGCGATCCGTTCAAAGACACCGCCGGACCAAGCATACACGTGTTGATAAAGATGCTCGCGACGATTACTCTAGTCATGGCTCCGATGTTCCTCGACGCCGTTTAAAAGTGTAATTTAATAAGTGCTGCTGAAATTAAAGGGAAGTGCTGTACGTTGCTCGTCGAGAAAATTTGAATGATCAGTTATTGGTTGCGAGCGCTTACGCGCCGCGACCGATTTGCGCGGCTTGACCTTGCATCAAGCCCATGCGAATATCGCGGGACGCCTCCGCGACGGCGCCCGGACCGGAAGGCACAAAAATGGTCGAGTTGCCGCCTTGCGTGCCGACTTCCTTCATGGTGTCAAAGTACTGCGTCATCATCATCATCTCCAAAACGTCTTTGCTTGAGATACCATCCACAGATTCTTGGAAGTCAACCACGGATTCGCGCAAACCGGCGATGATGGCTTGACGTTGACGCGCCATCCCCGTACCCGCGAGATACTTGGACTCCGCATCGGCTTCGGCAGCCTTGACGACCATGATCTTATCCGCCTCGGCGCGATCTTGCGCCGCGACTCTCGCGCGCTGCGCGGCGTTGATCTCGTTCATCGCCTGTTTGACTCGCGCGTCCGGCGCGATGTCCGTCACGAGCGTGTTCATGATTTGATACCCGAATCCCTCCATCGACTTGCTCAGCAACTCCTTCACGCTCTGCGCGATCTCTTCCTTGCTCTCGAACACGTCGTCCAACTTGATCCTCGGCACCGTCGATCGCACGACGTCGAACACGTACGACCGAATCTGCGCCTTGGAATCCGTCAGTTTGTAAAACGCGTCGTACAATCGCGTCTCGTCCATCGACAGCACCTGATACTGCGTGCTCACGACGATCGTCACGAACACGTTATCCTTCGTCTTCGTCTCCACGCTCACGTCCAGCGACTGCACGCGCGTCGACACCGTCCCCGCGACCGCCTGCCCGATGAACGGGTTCACGAAGTGGCACCCCTCGCGCGCGAAGAACGCAAACTTCCCGCACTGCTGGATCACCTGCACCGTGCCCGTGGGCACGCACGTGAAGCAGCAGCACCCCGTGGGGCCGGCCGTCATGTCGGTCGTCGTCGTCGTCGCGCGGCGATGTGCGTCGCCGTCGCGATGCGATGGCGCGTGAGATCGCCACGTGGCTTTTTTAAAAAATAAAACTGTTTGCGCATATAAAAAGTATAAAAAGCCTTTTTATACTTTTTATATGCGCAAACAGTGCGACGCTCTTTTCGACACCGCGCCGCTGGGCACGCCGGATAGCGAGCGACACACGATGGCGACGGCGCGCGCGACCGCGGGCGCGCCGGCGCGCGCGACGACGGCGCGCTGGATCGCGACGCGATCGCGCGCGACGCGCGCGACGCGCGGGACCCGCGGCCGCGCGCGCGCGACGCCGAACGACGGCGAAGCGCACGCGGCGTACCTGCGAGACGTCGCGGCGACGCGCGCGCCGGCGGAGCTCGCGGCGCTCGCGCGCGTGCTCGACGCGCTGGGGTGCGAAACGATCGCGCCGAACGCGCGGCGAGGGATCCACCCGCTGGTGATGCCGCTGGCGAGGACGCGCGAGGGAGGGGTGATCGGACTCATGGTGACCGAGGACGACGGGGAGGCGACGCCGGTGGTCGAGGTGCGGGACGGCGCGCACGCGACGATGCTGGCGAAGAGCGCGAGGGATTACGTGCACAGAGCGATCGTCGAGGAGGAAGCGATGAGCGATGAGCAGACGACGACGGTGGCGGCGGCGGCGGGCGCGGTGGGGGTGAGCCTGCACGCGCACGGGGCGTTTAAGACGTCGGGGAAGGAGTTCGACGTGTACGTGACGACGCAAATCGGGAAGTTTCCGTCGTCCATGGAGGGGCTGGTTCGGAGACACTTGAAACGAAACGACGAACAGTCGGCGTTGATCACGTGTGATCTGTACAAGGCGACGTTCGGCGATTGGGGGGCGCCGCACGTGTTCATCTCTGATTTATATTCCAAATTAGGACGCGACGAGGAGGCGCGAGACGCCGCGCGACAGGCGTTGCAAACGCCGTGGTCCACCATCGGCGGCAGAGACGCCATCACGCGAATGATTGACGTCGCCGGGTGGTCTGGTAAGACCGTGGCAGAGATCAAAGAAGTCCTAGAGAGCCGACGCGGTCCATCCGCGGCGGCGTTCGACGGCCCGAAGAGCGAAAAGCAACTCGCGCGCGAAGAGGGCGAGCTCTTGCTCGACCAAATCGCCGCGGGTGAGATCGAATCCTCGACCGTCAATCAGCGTTTGGCGGAGTGTTACATGAACGCCGGCAAGCCCGCGCTCGCGAAGTTCATCATGTGCGGCGCGGGGATGCCGGCGCTGTGAGCGCCGATAGCGAGCATTGGAATTTAATATCGAACCCCACAACGCGACTCAACATGATGCTCCGATCGCACGACGACGACGACGACCACGTCCGAAAGACGCTCGACGAGGCCGAAGACGACGCAGTCGAAGAATTTTTCACGCGTTGCCCGCGACTGACGCCACCGCGCGGACGAGGACGGACTCGCGCGCGCGACCGCGACGGTTGGCCTTCTGGCGCCGCCGCGCGCGCAAAGGGCGCGCGGTGTGCGACACCACACCCGACGGCGACGGCGTCGAGATTTTCGCACGGTACCGGCGATGAGATCGATTACGACGTCGTGCGCGTGAAGGCGTTCGCGGTGACACCGCCGGGCTGTTCTCCGCCAACGTCTCGTCGTCGATATCGCTCGGCGTCGTCCGACGACGACAACGACGAGAACCAGAGTCCGAAGGACGAACTTCGACGACTCAAGCGTCGAGGCGCTGAACGCGCCGAGAGACTGTTACACAGTGTGTCTCCCGTGAGGTTATCGCGAAAGCGACAGGCGCTCGAACAGGTTGAAGAAATTCGACGCCGCCAAGATAAAGTCATCGACGATATGGGTGTGTTGCTCGCGAAGATGCACTCGCTAAAGGTCGCGTCAAGTCGATCGAGCCCGTGATGCGAGACGATCGACGCGATATGATACGAACTGAACTACGTGATTCGATTATATGTACACTTTTGAACTCTACCCCGCGAGCGCCTCGTCGTCGGCGACGGTCATGGTCGCGTCCTCGGGCTCTTGCTTTAAAGTTTTCTTCGCCGTTGCGAGGGTTTTCTTCGCCACCGTGGACAATTGAGACGCCGACGGTTTCCCCGGTCGTTTCTTTGTGCTTTTCGCTTTCGTTTTCTGCGCCAACGGTGCCTCCGGCTCCATGGGAACGTCGATGACGACTTCAATCTTTGGTTCGATCGGCGCCGCCGCCGCCGCGTCGGGCTCCTCGGGCGCGGGCTTCGGTTTCGGCGGCAAGGGCGGATACCGCGCGCGCACCTTCTTAAACGCTTCGATCGTCGCGTACGGCATTCCAGTCACGGGATCCTTATACTTTGCCGGCAAACCGGTGATGACGCACTTGTCCTTGTGCGCCGGAGTCGGCTTGTTTTGCCGCAACGGTTCGGGCGTCTCGGCGCCGCGCGCGAGCTCAATCATCGTCGCCCCCTCGTCGACTTTCGCCGAGCTGCGATACACCAACGATGGTCCTTCATACGCGTTCGAGACCGTCGGCGCCTTTTTCTTCATCTCCGCCTCCAGCGTGAGTAAACGTTCCAAATCAATCAAATTCCAATACTCCGTCTCCTTCGCCTCCTCGAGCAACTCCTCCTGCGTCCACGTCCTGTGTTCAACCTTTTGCCGCTCTTGCGCCGGTTTCGACGCGCGCTCCGCGCGCATTCGTTCGCTCCGCTCCAAAATCGCCTGCGCCGTCGACCGTTTCGATTTCCGCATCTCAAAATCCCCCCCCGCCGCCGCCGCCGCCGTCGTCGCCCTCGCCCCCCGCGCGTTCGCGTCGCCGCGCCCGTCCCCCACCGCCGCCGCCTCCCCCCCCTCGCCCGTCCCTCCTCCCCCCGCCCCTCGCGCATCCTTCCCTCGCCTTTCCGGCGCCTTCAGCGTCCTCTTCGCGCGTTCTCTCGCCACTCGCACCTCTCCCTCGCTCTCGCTCGACTCGCTCTCGTCGAAGTCGTCCTCGAACACGTCCTCCGGCTCCTCCTCGCTCTCGTACGCGTCGTCCCCGCTCTCCTCCGCCAGCGCGTCTTGGTTCCAGAACGCCTCATCCGCGCTGTCCTCGTCCTCGAGCAGCGTCGCGAGCCGTCGTCCGCGCGTCGATCGCGACGGCAGCGCCGAGACGTACCGCGGCGCGTCCGCCGCGCCCATCGTCGCGCGCGCGTCGCGCGTCGCGCGTCGCGGCGTCGCGTCGCTCGAATCGCCGCGCACGGCGCCGATCCGCGCGTTCGCGCGCGCGTCGCGAATCCGCGCGTCGCGACGTCGCGTCGCGAATCCGCGTCGTCCAATGCCGCCGACGACGCGCGCGCGACACGACGGCGCGCGCGCGCGCGCGGACGGGACGCGCGACGGCCGACCGTCGACCGCGTCGACCGCGCGCGATGGCGGACCTCGACGGCGCGCGCGCGGCGCTGCGTCGCGCGGTCGAGCGGCTCGAGGGCGGCGGCGCGCGCGACGACGGCGGCGCGGATGACGACGGCGGCGCGCGACGACGGCGCGCGGCGTCGCGGCGCGCGCGCGCGGACGTCGATCTGCACCACGCGTTGGGCGCGCGCGCGGAGCGGGCGATCGAGCGCGAGACGGGGGCGTACGCGAGCGCGGCGAGCGCGGCGAGCGCGGCGAAGGACGCGAGCGAGGACGCGTACGAGAGCCTGGCGCACGTCGCGCGAGGATGCAGCGCGAGAGCGTTCGTGCGAGGGTTGGGGACGTGGACGACGACGCTGAGCGAGCGGGTGAGGGCGAGCGAGCGAGGAGGGGCGAGCGGGGCGACGCGGGCGGCGAGCGAGGCGCTGCGGGAGACGCTGACGCGGGCGGGCGGACTGGCGGACGTGCCGGGGGTGAGGAAGGAGTGCTCGAACGCGATCGCGACGGCGTCGAGCGGGATGGTGCGGATGATGACGCAGGGAACGCGCGAGGGGTTCGAGTTGGCGACGACGTGCGCGAGGTGGCATCCGGGGGCGCTGCGGCCGCACGCGGCGGCGCTGGAGAAGGCGTGCGCGGCGATCGTGAGTTCGAGCGAGGATGAAGACGCGCGCGGGCGCGCGGTGGTGTGTTTGGCGGCGCTGCCGAGAATCGCGGGCGATGCTGGGGCTTGGAGCGCGCACGCGAGGCGCGTGATGTACGCCGCGCACTCGGCGATGCACGACGCGTTCGAAGGCGCCGAGGACGGCGAGCTCAAGCGTCAACTCGACGTTACGCTCGCACCTCCGACCGAAACGTTGCCGAAACCGTTCATCGAGGGAGGGTGGCCGCTCGGTTCGATCGAGGCTTTGATTTCAATGTTGGAGTGTCTCGAGGAAATGTGTCGCGCTCGATTTCCGTGCGCCGTGCCGATGCCCACCGCCGCCGCGGTGACGCTCGTCGCTCGAGCGCTCGCGTGCGATGGCACGCCGGTGGCGTCCATACCGGGGCTTCCACCGTCTCCGGTGGCGCCAGAGCTCGTCGTCGCGTTGCCGCGCGTGCACATCGCGGCTTTGGGGGTATTAGAGGCGCTACTAGAGACGGCGCGAACCACGGCGCTGCCGCAGGGAGGTAGAATAGCTAGAGCTCTCGAGGGCGTGCTGCGGGCTAGCGCGCCTTCGCCGAGCGACGTCGAGAATGGGGAACCAATTCGGCATCGCATGCACGCTCGCGCGTGCGCGCACGACGCCATCGCCATTGCTTCGTACGCGCTCGGCGGGGCGTACGTGAGCGGCGAGCTCGCATCCGCGGTCGCTTCGTTCGTCATTCAAGATGCGAAACCGTGTGGAACGGGGAAGAGCGCGCTCGCCAGCGGTGGTCAACAAAGCAAAGCGAGTGCGAAGAAACGCAAAAAAGGTGGCGCGTGGGGTAACGCCACGGCAGAAGGTTTGGACGATCTCACTACGGCTGCGGCTTTGGACGATATGAGCGGCCCCTCGGCGGGGTCGGCGGCTTTGGAAGCCATCAAGTTGCAAACATCCGCGCTGCGAGCGCTGACTGCGATGCTCACGATCGCCGGCGCCATGCTCGCTCCGGGCATTCGATCGAGAATGGACGTCACGATCTCACAAGCAATCGCGCAAGTGTGCGATTTGTCCGCGCCGATGGCTGAGGTGGACGACGCGAGCGCCGAACGCCGCGATGCGGCGTTCGACGCTCTCCTCGCGTCCGTGCTGGCACCTCGACCTTTCCGATCGCCGAATCTACCCTTAGCCGTGGCTGTGTTCGCCAAGGGTTCGTGCGATCCGCAGACGTCGAAGAAGTGCGCGCAGGCGGCGCTCGCGATTAACGCGTTGTTGCACCCGTCGGCGCCGCCGTTGGCTTCGCAAGCCATTGCGCCGCCTGTCGAGCGCATGGGTGCCGAAAGTAACGCGATGGCACCACAGTGGGCGTCATTTACATTTGACGCGCACACTGCGGCGAACGTCGGCGCCGCTGACGCGCTGCGAGCGAGCGTTGGTGATTATTACAAGACGGCGGATGCGCCGACGGCGATAAACGCCGCGGTCAAACAGAATGCCGTGGCGCCTGCACCCGTCGATGATGAGCCCGACGGCGAGAATGTCGATATGGAAAACAGCGAATTGCCGGCGAATGCAAACGCAACCGTGCAGCCGGCCGAGGTCGAGGCGTTCAAAAACGTCCCCGTCTCCGGATTCGGAGCGGCCGCCGGCGCGCCGGCGTTCGCCGCGCCAAAGGCAAATGTCGAACCACCGACGGACTTCATCTCCTTCTCCGCACCCGCGAATAAAAAGGCCAAATCGGACATGTGGGACACCAATCCCGAACCCGTCGGTCTCGGCAGTGGGAAGTCTAAAGTCGTCATGGAGCTCTCCGACGACTCGGACGGAGAACTACCCGAAATTCACAGCGGCGACGACGAAGACGAAGAAGACGAAGAAGACGAAGAAGACGAAGGCGAAGAAGACGAGTAATATCCCGAACGTCGCACTTGTAACCATATCGATTCCTTCCACAACGAAACTCTACAGAAACATTTCACGAAACTCGAAAAGTCAACGCGCCCGAGTTCGCGCGCGCGCGACCGACGAGTCGCGTCACTCTCCCGCGCGCGTCCACGATGAGTGCCGAGGACGCCGTGAAGGCGATACGCATCAAAACCGGCTCCTTGCGGCGTCTGTTTAAAGAGCGCGCGATGTACGCCGAGGAAGTTACGAGCGGCGAGGCGAAAGTCGCCGCGATGAAGCGCGAAAACGCCGACGACGGTGACATCAAGCAGCAGGTGCGCGCCCGAGCGCGAACGACGCGAGCAACGCGACCTCGATGCGTTTTCGTCGCTCACGGTGACTGACGCGCGATGCGGTCGACGCGCGGGGACGCAGGAGAACGTGCTCGAGGAGAGTGCCATGATGGTGCAAGACAACGCGACGCGCTTGCACGACGCGCTCGGGTCGTTGCAAGTCACCGTGGAGCATTTCGAGTCAGATGCGATGGTAGAGGCGAGTGAGGAATATGCGGCGGCGGTGGTGTTGTTGAAGGAGGTCGAGGACGCGCTGAGGAAATGAAGGGGGCGCGGACGTCGAGCGTCGAGCGCTGACGCGGTAGTGCTAACAGTTTGTGATTCTAATGCAACTCTATTGATTCTATGTCTACTGGCGCGCGCTACGCAATCGTGAAATCGTCCAATCGCCGACGCGGACTCGTAGATGAAATCGAGGTGATTTCCACGAGCGGCACGGCGTCGGAATCGTCACCGCGGCGTTGCGACGTCAACGCTTTCAATTTCAGCTGTTCCCACTTGTACTTGTTGTATCCGACCACGCCCACCATGCAAAGTCCGAGGCCGACGACGTTCGCGGATCCGAACTTGTCGCCAAAGAGCAACATCCCACACACGATGTTTATGATGTCTTTCAACACTCCTATGAACATCATGGACATCGCGCTCGTCTCGTTGAGCAGCTCGAATTCGGCTAAAGTCAAACAAAACGCCATCGACGCCCCGCAGGCGAACACGACCAAGTCGACGAATACGTCGATAGGGCTCGCGAGCCACTTTGAGTGTGGAATCGCGAACCACCACCGCTCTTTCAACGAAGAGAACGTGAAAACGATGACGAACATTATCGGATAAATCAAGGACACGAACACCACCGGATGACTCACGTGATGCGAATCCTTGATCCCCTTCGCGTGGTCTCCGGGCTCATCGCGGTCGCGATGCATCACGCGCTGCGAAAAGATCCACCGAAGCGCGCTCATGAGCGCCGCGATGAGACACATGATGAAACCAAACACATCAAACTGGGCGTCGCCCTCCACCGACATCACCTGCCCGACGACGACCAGCGTCACCACGCCGCCCAAGAACCACGTCGGCCTTTCAAACCTAAATAAAAACGCCAACCCAAGCGTGAACACGATCGTGCTCGTCTTCGCCACCGTGTACACCGACACCGTGATGAACGCCAACGACAAATTACTCAGCGCGATGTCCAACGCCATCGCCGCCCCCACCGGCGCCAAATTTCGCCAGTACACCTCCGACGGCACCTCTTCTCGCTTCCCGCGCGCCTTTTCCGCGTCTTCGAGCACGCCCGCCCCCAGGCACGCCCTCGCCATCGCGTACTGCATCGCAAACTGCATCGAAGTCAGGAATATCGGGCACGGAAACCCTCCTCGCTCGACGCCCAGAATCTGTTTGTTGAACAGCGCCAACCCGGTCCCCGTGCTGAACCACACGAGCACCAACAGCGAGCACTTCAGCCCGCGCGCGCGCACGTCGCGCATCGCGCGCGTCGCGGCGTCTTCCCCGTCGCGTCCATCGCGTCCGCGTCCGCGCTTCGCGCGCATGTACCGACGCACGGCGTTTTGAATCTTCACCACCGCGCGGTGCGTCGCCCTCGCGCGCTCGCTCGGTCGCGCGTCCTCGCCGTCGCTCGCGCGCGCGCGGCTCGCGGCGTCGCGCGCGCCGCGCGATGCGCTCGGCGAGAGCGTCTGCATCGCGCGCGGCGCGACGCACCGACGCGCGCGCGATGTGACGCGCGCGAGCGACGCGCGGGACTTCGCGACGCGATGCACCGACGGCGCGCGAGCAACTGTCGCATCGTCGTCCCGGGCGCGGACGACGACGCGCGCGAACGCGACGCCGATGACGCCGGCGACGTCGGCGGCGGCGGCGGCGGCGCGCGCGGTGAGGGAGGCGAACACATGTGCGTGCGCGGGAGACGACGACTTTTCGAGACGACGACGACGACGACGACGGAAGAACGGCGGAAGCGCGCGCGAGAGACGAACGACTGACCCAACGCGCGCGCGCGCGCGTCGTCGCGCAGCACGGGGTCGGGGACGCTCACGATGGATGAGTTTCGGTTGAACAAGCTCGGACTCGGGGTGTCGGCGCAAAACTTGCGAGCGCTCGGCGACGACGGCGGACCGAGCGCGTCGGCGTCGACGAGCGAGGTGAGGGAAGCGAACGAACAGGATGAGTTTATATTAGGCGTGGCGGATCTGGACATCGTGGGGGTGATCGGGACGGGGTCGGGAGGGGTGGTGCGGTTGGCGAAGCATAAGCGAACGGACGAGGCGCTGGCGGTGAAGAATATCGCGATTTCACTCGCGAGGGACGACGATGGGCGAAAACGCATCATCACCGAGCTTCGTACGTTGCACAAGAGCTCGTGCGAGTACATCGTTCGTAGTCTAGGGGCATTTTTCGATCAGGGGAGCGTCAACTTGGTGATGGAGTACATGGAGGCGGGCACGATGAGCGACGCAACCAAGTATCTCGGACCGTGGGGAGAGGACGATTTAGCCGCGGCGACGGCGATGTTAGCGGATGGATTACATTATTTACACACGAAATTGAGTGTCGTCCATCGAGACATCAAACCGTGTAACGTCTTGCTCAATTTACGCGGCGAGGCGAAACTGAGCGATTTCGGCGTGAGCGGACATCTCGTCGACGCGAGTAAATGTCACTCGTGGGTGGGAACGGTTACGTACATGTCACCCGAGCGTATTCAGGGTGAGTCATACGAGTTCACCGCGGACGTGTGGAGTTTCGCTCTCACTGTCATGGAGTGCGCGCTCGGTCGGTTTCCGTACAATTCGCCCGACGTCGCGAGGCGGTATAGCTTTTGGGATCTACTCGATGTCGTCGTCAAAGAGCCCGTGCCTTGTCTTCGACCCGAGCTCAACGTTTCGGAGGAATTCGACAATTTCGTCGCCTTGGGCTTGAACAAAGACCCTAGCGGTCGCATGTTGGCGAGAAACATGATCGCGCACCCGTGGATTTTCGGCCGCGACAGGCGCGAAGACAAGCGTAAAATCGCCGCGCTCTCTCGCAGCGCGCTCGAAGCGCGCACGACCGCGAACGCCGCGCGCGATTCGTCCAGTTAGCCGTCGAACGCGGCGTCATCTTTTGTAACTCACCGCTCGCGCATCGCTCGTTTCACTCATTCGCGCGTCGCTCGCGTGGCGTCGCCTGAAATACCGGTACTCTGCGGCGCGCAGCGATGCACCTCGAGCGCCTCGCAGCGCCGCCGGCGCCCGCCGCCGGCGCGCCGCTCGACGCGGTCGAAGTCCTCGCGCGCTTCGTCGCGATGCGAGACGTTCGCGGCGCGACGACGGCGTGCGGCGCCGTCGCGAAGGCGCGTTTCGACGACCGCGTCGTGGAATCCGCGCGCGCGTTCGAGGTCGCGCTCGACGCGCTCGCGCTCGCGACGGCGCGCGAGGGCGGTGACGCGCTGGGCGCGCGCGCGGCGCGCGTGATCGCCGCGTGCGCGCGCGGACGACGGTTCAGAGAGGATGCGTTCGGGTCGCGCGCGGCGACGCGGTGCGCCGCGGCGTTCGCAGAGCGAAGGCGCGGCGAAGGCGCGGCGACGGCGAGCGCGTTGGCGCTCGCGGCGATCGGAAGCGAAGAGTCGTTCGAGGCGTTGGTGGTGCTGGTGCGATCGGGTATCGGTGCGGTGGCGTTTGAAACGCCGTCGTCGGCGTTGGAATACGCGTACGCGTACGCGTACGGCGTCGCGGCGGAGCGCGCGAGCGGGACGGCGGCGGCGAGCGCTTTACTCGAAGCTTGGGAACGCGTGGACGTCGGTGACGAGTATGCGGTGTTACGAAAGTGCCTATTTGGAGGGCGGTCGCTGCGGCGCGTTTTGGAGAGCGTGGTGACGGGTGGGGCGGTGCCGAAGGCGAACGCGGACGTCGTCGTCGCGGCGTGCGCGAAGGACGGTCGCTGCGGCGCCGTGTACGTCTTATCGGCGATGTATAGATCGAGCGTGGCTTTGAACGACGAAGCCATGCGTGCCTCGTGTGGGGTGGCGTTGATGCGTTCGGTCGGCGTCCTCGAGCGCTGGATCGCGTGCACGGCGCGTGACCCGTCGCTGGAAGCGCGTGCGTTTGCGAGCGTGTCGACGATTTCGGCGTGCTTGGATATGGATGGGCAAAACGGACCGTTACAGTCCGTGCGCGCCGTCGTGGCGCGAGCGACTTGCAAGATATTCGCTCTCATGAATGTTTCCTTGTTGCAATCGCTAGCGCGCGGGCGGGATCCGCGAGAAGCCTCGAGAATATTAGAGGATCTCACGACGTCGCCCATTTACATGAATGCGCACTTCATTGCCGAAGCGGTTTCACGAGACGACGGTCTGGATCCGCGGCAATCGCTGCCGATGCTGATGGAATTTTCAAGAAACGTATACGACACGGCGCAGGAGCTGGCTGCTTCAGAGTGCGCGGGTTGGACTGACACTTTGGATAATTCAGTTGTGCGCGCGGCGCGTGCGAACATTTATGACTTCGCGCTCATTACACTCAAGAACGCTCTACGAGGACGTCTTGAGGCGCATGTCGGTGATGCGATGTTTGTTTTGTCGCACCTTGAATTCGCTAGATCAACAAGTCTTGAGTACGCTCAAGTCCTTGGCGCGCTCGCGACGTTGCTGAATAGTTTGCCGTCGAGTAGCGACGCGCCCGCCGCGATGGCGTTTCTCGCGTCGTTACCCGAGCTCGCGGGCGACGCGTGGCGCGGCGACAAGATTCTCGGCGCTCGAATGCACCTAATCCTCAGGCTACTGCCGTTTGCGTTGTCGAAGTTTACGACGCCACGCATCATCGTTGATGTGTGTCCTTACGTGCGTCGATGTTGCGACCACGAGGCGAAGCACGTCGTGAAAGCGGCGCACGTGGCGTACGTGGGCATTTTCCACGCGCGTCCAGAACTCAACGGACAGTTGTTCCCAGACTATCTTCGAATGTCGCTCGAACGATACCCTGCATCCACGCCCCTAGAGCCGCTCGTCGCTGCTGTTGGATTGGTGACCAAGTTCGGCGAAGCTGGAAGTGAGTTGGCGCTCTTCGTCGCGCGCGAGCTCTCTGAAAAGGTGAAGAACATGGACGCGGCGCCGCCAACGATGAGTTCAGAAGACCCGCCGGTCGAGCCTCTGAGACGATTACTCTTTCAGCTCGTCACTTTGGTCGACTTTCCACTCATACCTGTCATACAGGACATCTTAGAGGATGCCGTTTTAGATAGCTCGGACCCGTTCACGAGAGCGAGGCGGCACGAGACGCTCGCATACACGGTGATGCGATGCCCGGATTACGCGCGAAAGCCGATGATGGTTGATTGGGTGATGCAAATGAATAGCAAGTTGTGAATAGTAAGCTGTAGAACAAGCTTTAGAAATTCAGTAAGACTGGTGTAACAACTGCTTAGCGCGCGAAAGGAATGGATTTGCGAATGTCTTCTAAAAATCCCACTGGATCTTTTTGAAACGTCTCTATTCCGTCTTGAATCCACTTCGACCCGAGCTTGAGACGATGTTCGTTTGTGGGCATACGATAGAGGTACGCCAGCCGCCGCAGCGCCGCCGCAGCAGGTCCCTCTAACGTGATGTCGCCGACGGGAAACGCGACGGCGGCGTCAAGACTACCGAGAACCATCATATCGCCGAGGTGTTGGTAGCGAAACGGAAGCTCCGTTCGTCCGTTCATCGAAGCCCAGATGTTCCAGGCCGCGTAGTCGGCCTGTTGGAACGCCACTTGCGCCGTGGACGGTAAGTGGTCCCAGTCCGCGTTCATCACCTCGGCCGAGCTCGAAGAAGCGTCACCCACGGCATAAATGCGCGAGTGTCCATTCACTCGAAGCGTCGCGTCCGTTTTGATTTTGCGCGCCGGCGTCGTCGCCACGGGCCAATCACTCGGTGTTTCTGCGCGCTGCCCGACGGTCCAGCAAACGAGGTCGTATGTCTCAACTCCTTCTGTCCCATCGTCGTCGGCGAGAGTGATTTTTGACGCGGTACTCACAGTCTCTTCGTCGTTTGCGACTTTGTCCAGACGCATGACTCGACCGCCGACGACGTTGACCCGCGCCTTTTCGAGCACTCGCAGCGCCGCTTCGCGTTGCCCTGGCGGCGCCGTCGCCATCACGCGCTTATTTGGCGTGATCACATCCACCACACCGTTCGTTGATTTCCCATTCAAGCGCTCGGCGATCACCGAAGCCAACTCTACGCCCGACAGCCCGCCGCCGATGACGGCGACGCGCGCGTCTCGCCCCGCGCGTTCAAGCTCCCCGAGCACTCCCGCGATCCGCACCGCATCTTCCGCCGTGTTCAGCGCCACCGCACACTCTCTCGCTCCCGCCACACCTCCATCGCTCGTCGACGTCCCGAGCGCGAGCACCAAGTAATCGTACGCCAGCGTCGTCCCGTCCCCGAGCGTAATCGACCCTCCCGTCGCGCTGTACGGCGTCCCATCCCGCATCGTACCCCTGTCCTCCGGCTCGAACGACACGACTTCACCCTTCACGTGCGTCACCTTCGTCGGCTTCAGCAGCTCTTCGAACGTCGGCGCCACCTCCCACGGCTCCAGCGTCTCGTTGACGAGTTCGTACAGCAGCGGCTTGAACACGAACGCCTCCGCGCGATCGACCACGGTGATCTCCGGCCTCGTCTCGCCCGCCCACTCGAGCGAGTCCAGCCGCAGGGCGGTGTAGAGCCCGCCGAATCCACCGCCGAGGACGACGACGCGCCGCGGCGAGGACGAGGACGAAGGTTCGGCGGTCGCTCGAGGCGACGTCACGCATCTTTTATCGGGACGCGCGCGAAGCGAACGCGCGCGGGACGGCGCGCGACGCGTCGAACGCGTCGAGCACGATGCGTCGAACGCGGTGCGCGCGATCGAAGGAGGCATCACGGCGCGGGCGCGCGCGTCGGTGTGACGAACGACTCGGCGGACGACGCGAACGACGCGAACGCGCGGCGGACAACGCGAAGGCGAAAGACGCCGCGCGCGATGGGCTACGCACGTCGTGGACTACACATTACATCGAAAATTATTTCTACGATCGCGAGACGGTCGGCGGCGCGCTCACCCCATCGTCTCGCGCGGCGCGCCGTCGGCGGCGCGCGCGTACAACTTTTGCGTTTCGTCGAGGGCGACGTGCGCGAAGCAATAACTCACGCACGGCATCGACCGCGCCTCGCACGAAGGTTCCTGACACACCGACGTCGTCCCTTCGAGCGCGCGCGCGGCCTCGGCCTCCTCCGCGGCGTCGCGCGATCCCCCGTGTCCGCGTCGTAACTCAAACCTTCGATGCTTCTTGCGCAACTCCTCGAGCAGGCGCCAATACTGATCCCTATACATCGACCGAAGCTCGCGCATGCGCTTCAACCGTCGCTCGACGAGCGCTCGCTGCGTCGTGTTCCCGTCGTCGTCGGCATCGTCGCCGTCGCCGTCCGCACCGACCGACTCGCGTCTCGCGTCGTCGTCGTCGTCGTCGTCGTCGAGCGCGTCGTCGAGCGCGTCGTCGTCGAAGCCGAGCGCCGCGCGAAACTTGGCGCGAAGCGCGACGTCGCGATCGACGACGTTCGCGCGCGTTCCGTTCGTCGTCGTCGTCTCGTCCGCGCGCGTCGTCGTCGCCGCGTCCGCGCCGCCGTCGCGCGTCGCGCCTTCGCCGCCCAATCCTCGTCCTTTCCCGTCCTCGTTCGCGTCGCTCGCCGCGCGCGCGCCTCCCCGCGCCCCTCCCGCGTCGCGCATGTTCACCCGCGGTCCGATCGCGCGCGGTTTCGTCGCGCGCGGTCGCGCGCGCCGCGCAGTGCGTCGTCACACGTCGACGCGCCGCGATGCGATGCCGACGCGCCGTCGCGCCGTCCGAGCCGCTCGCGGCGCGCGCGCGGCCTCGCGACGCGCGGCGCGCGGCCCGGCGACGCGCGACGCGCGCGCGCGCGTCGTCGACCGCGGTCGATCTCGATCGCGCGCTCGAGCGCGCGCGAGACGCGGTGAACGCGAATGAGAATTTGGCGTACGGTTTGTGGGGACACGGGAAGCACCTCGGATTGCCCGCGAAATGGTACCTGCGCGTGGACGACGACGGGTTCGTGGAGGAGACGATGAACGCGGAGCTGTGCTACGTGAGCGGACGAGCGAAAGGGCGCGCGGGTGGGTGCTGGGAGGTTGATTTCAGTGGGTACGCGCAGGCGCTGGAGCTGGACGACGCGGAGGCGTCGACGATGAGCGCGTGGACGCGAAGCGGATACTGGGCCACGCAGGAGTGCGTGAACGAACACTTAGAGCTGACGCTTCGTGACCGCACGGAAGAGGACGCGCGCGATGGGGTGGTGAGGATGGGGATGAAACTTCGCGGCGGGCGAGTGACGAGCGAGTTGACGCTCGACGCGACGGCGTGGACGCCGAAGAAGCTCGCGGTGGCGGTGTGCGGTGACGAGGACTTGTGGACGTTCGATGATTGGACGACGAGTGCGTGCGGGGTGACGTACGCGCGAACGACGAAGCTGTACGGGGCGAACGGTGGGGTGCAGGAATTCATCGCCGACGGCGTCGCGAGGGGGCGCGGGAAGGAGGGGCGTAAGATTTTTGAGAAACCGACGATCGCGACGCCGACGGTGACGGTCGATCCCGATTCGAGTTCGGAGGTGCCGGTCATTCGAGCGTCGTCGTCGCACGTGTTGGTTGAGCCGTTAATCGATGGTAAGAGCGCGGGACCGTTTATATTAGACACGGGCGCGAGCGGTTTAGTCATCACGCCAAAAGCCGCGAAAACGCTCGGTCTTCGCGCGTTCGGCGAAGTGCACGTCTCCGGGGTCTCCGGGCGCGTACCTTGTCAGTTTCGTCGGGGGAACAAACTCAAGCTCGGGCCACTGACGCTGCAGAAGCCGCTGTTCATGGAGATGGGATTGGACGGCATCGTGAGCGGGGCGTCGAAACCCATCGCCGGAATAATCGGATTCGATGCCTTCAAAAGTGCAATTTTGAGTGTCTCGGAAGGAGGCGAGCGTGTTAATATTTACGACTCGAGGCAACTGAGTGCGATCGATGAGGACTGGGCGTGGCAGGAACTTCGACTCGTGTCCAACGTGCCGCACGTGGCCGCGACGTTCTCTGGCGTCAACGATGCGCACAAAACCGAACCAAACATTTTCATGATTGATAGTGGTGCAGGCGGCGCGGACGTGATTTTTCATTCCAAAGCGGTTGATGAGCTCGGTTTGAGCGATCTTCTCGACTCCGAAGGCAGAAGAGTTTCCAGTCGCGTGCGAGGCGTGAGCGGCGCTAACGGCGAGAGTGGCGGCGCCACGCTGACGTACCGTACGACGATGGAATGGCTGCAACTCGTCAGCGCCGATGCCAAGGGTGAGTGCGTGCGTTTCGAAAACATCGACACTTTATTAGCTTCGGGAGAGGGTTTCAGTCTCTCCGAGCACAGTTGTGGGATGATTTGCGCGAGATTATTAGGTAAGAAAACGATCGTCTACGACGTGCCTCGCCGGCGCATCGCCTTCATTGAATGAAAAAATATAGCGTTTGTATTAATGAATCTCGACTATTTTAGACTTCAGGCACTTGCGGAAGATGCATAATCTTATCAACCGCCGTTTTCGCGTCCATGTGCCCGTCCAAGATGCTCGCCACCGCGGTGAGCACGGGCAAGTGCACTCGGTATCTCTTCGCTAATTGTACGACGGCAGCCGCCGTCGCGACACCCTCAGCCACTTGGTTCATGGACCCTAACACTTCTTCCAAGGTCTCGCCAGAGCCTAATCTCACACCAACTGTGCGGTTTCGGCTCAAGTTGACGAAACACGTGAGCATGATATCGCCGGTACCGCTCACGCCCGCGAGCGTCTCCGGTCGGGCGCCCATCTTCCCGGCGAGCCAGCGAATCTCAGCCACGCCCTGCGCCACGAGCGCAGCCATGGCGTTGTTGCCGAGCTCCAACCCTTCGACAATACCCGCCGCGATCGCCAAGACATTCTTCATCGCGCCCGAAAGCTCGACACCGGTCACATCGGTGCTCGTGTTCACTCGAAGACACGACGACCCGAAGAGCTGTTGCACGCTTATCGCCAAACTTTCATCCTCGCTCGCGGCGACTATGGTCGTGGGCAACCCTTGCATCAGCTCCACCGCGAACGTCGGTCCAGAAAGCACCGCGAGCGGCTGATCGCGTCCCAATCCAGAGGGAATGATTTCGCTCATCATATCGCACGTCCCCGTCTCCAATCCTTTACTCAAGCACAGCATCGGCGTCTTGGGATCGATGTAATCCTTCACCCCCGCCAAAAACTTCCGCGATTGTTGCACCGGAACGGCGTGAATGATAAAGTCGCACCCCGCCAGCGCCTCCTTCGCGTCCGTGGACGCCCGTATGTTCACCGGCAGCGAGTACTTTGGCAAATACTTTACGTTTCTATGCTCCTCGTTCAACGCCCTCGCGTCGTCTTCGTTCCGCATCAATATCACGACGTCCAAATCCGCCTTATTCCTCGCCAACAGCGTCGCCATCGCCGTTCCAAAGCTCCCACCGCCCATGATCGCCACCTTCTTCGAGCTCTGCAGCACGCTCTCGTCGTTCGCGTGCGCGCTCTCCACGAACGCCGCCCAGCGCATGATTTTATCCCACTCCGAGCCGATCGCCGCGCGATCCGCCTCGCTCACGCCCGCGCGGAACGCGTCGTACGCGCTCGCCGCCGTCGTCGTCCCGCGTCGCCGCGCCGCGCGCGCGTTCGCGCGCTCGCGCGTCGTCGTCGCCGTCGCCGTCGCGGATAGCGCGCGTCCCGCGCTCGTCGCCGTCGTCGTCGCGCGCGTCCTCGCGCGTCGCCGCGCCGGCGCGTCGCGTCGTCGCGCGCGTCCTCGCGCGTCCTCGCGCGTCGCCGCGCGCGCGCCGGCGCTCGAGCGCGTCGCCGTCGCCGTCGCCATGGTCGTCACGCGGTCGGTCGTCGCGCAGTGCCGCGACCGCGGTTCAAATTCGCGCGCGTCGTCGCCCGCACGGCGCGACGCACGCGCCCATGCGCGCCGCGAACGCCGCCGCGCGGTCCCAGGGATCGTGGACGACGCGCGCGCGACGCGACGCGCGCTCCAGCGCCGGAGGCGCGACGACGCGACGCGCGCGAGTCGCGATGCCGCGACCGCCAGCGCTGGCGACGACGACGACGACGCGCGAGGGACGCGCGACGCGCGACGCGACGCGGACGAACGCGGTCGACAGCGCGAAGAGCGTCGACGTCGACGCGACGACGACGCGGGACGGCGCGGAGGCGATCGCGCGGGACGAGGGACTGCGAGGACACGAGGAACACTTGAAGTATCGGTACGCGACGTATCGAGCGCGGCGAGAGGCGATCGAAAGCGCGGAGGGATCGCTGGATGCGTTTTCGAAATCGTACGAAAAGTACGGGTTTAACGCGGATGAAAAGAGCGGGGAGATCACGTACCGGGAGTGGGCGCCGGCGGCGGCGCACTGCGCGTTGATCGGGGACTTTAACGGGTGGAACGGCGAGGCGACGGCGATGACGCGGGACGAGTACGGAACGTGGGAGGTGAAGCTGCCGAAGGGAGCGATCGAGCACGGATCTCGGGTGAAGGTGAGGATTTTTACCGGGGATGGCGCGCAGATCGATCGCGTGCCGGCGTGGGTGCGCCGGGCGACGGTCGAGGAGGGAGTGATGGGCGCCGGATACGACGGCGTCTACTGGGCGCCCGAGGAAAAGTACGAGTTCAAACACGCGGCGCCGAAAAAGCCGCAGGCGTCGCGAATTTACGAAGCGCACGTTGGGATGAGCTCGAACGATCCCAAGGTGAACTCTTACCGCGAGTTCGCCGATGATGTTTTGCCGAGAATCGCCGCCGGTGGGTACAACACCGTGCAACTCATGGCGGTGATGGAGCACGCGTACTACGGATCCTTCGGCTACCACGTCACGAGTCCGTTCGCGGTGTCGTCGCGAAGCGGGACGCCTGAAGACTTGAAGTACTTGGTCGACAAGGCGCACGGCTTGGGCGTGCGCGTGTTGCTCGATATCGTGCACTCGCACGCGTCGAGCAACGTCAATGACGGCATCGCCGGATTTGATTTCGGACAACGCGCCGAGGATTCGTACTTCGGTCAAGGCGAGGCTGGCTATCACTGGTTGTGGGACTCTCGCCTGTACAAGTACGACAACTGGGAAGTGTTGCGGTATTTGCTCTCGAACTTACGCTACTGGGTCGACGAGTACAAATTGGACGGCTTCCGATTCGACGGCGTCACGTCGATGCTGTACCATCACCACGGATTACAAATGGAATTTTCCGGTGATTACGAACAATACTTTTCTACCGCCACGAACGTCGACGGTGTTGTGTACTTGATGCTCGCGAACGAGATGCTTCACTCGTTGTACCCTGAAATTGAAGTCATCGCGGAGGACGTGAGCGGCATGCCCACGTTGTGCTTGCCCGTCAACGAAGGCGGCGTCGGTTTCGACGCTCGTTTGGCCATGTCCATCCCCGACTTTTGGGTGAAGTATCTGAAAGAACGCCCCGATGAGCAATGGAGCATGTTCGAAATGGTGAGCACGCTGTGCAACCGCCGTTACACCGAGAAGGCCATCGCGTACGTCGAGTCGCACGATCAATCCATCGTCGGCGACAAGACGACGGCGTTTTGGTTGATGGATGCGGAAATGTACTCTGGTATGTCCACTTTGAACGAACCATCCATCGTGATCCAACGCGGCATCGCGCTTCACAAGATGATGCGTCTCGTCACCGCTTCTCTCGGCGGTGAGGGCTACCTTACCTTCATGGGCAACGAGTTCGGGCATCCCGAGTGGGTGGATTTCCCGCGCGAAGGCAACAACTGGAGCCACGACTACTGCCGCCGACGCTGGGACTTGGCCGACGCCGACCACTTGCGTTACCAACACCTTCTCAAGTTCGACAAAGCCATGCTCGCGCTGGACAACGATTACCCGTACATGGGTGCCGCCCACCAACACGTGAGCACCGCCGACGACGGTCGCCAGATCCTCGTCTTCGAGCGCGGCGACCTCCTCTTCGTCTTCAACTTCCATCCCACGAACACGTACGAAGGGCTCGAGATCGGCGTCCCCGAGCAAGGCAAATACCGTCTCGCTCTCGACACCGACGCCGGTGAATTCGGCGGCGCCTCCCGATGCGGTTTCGGCGTCGATCACTTCACCTCGCCCGAGCCCGTCGAGAGCTGGGTCGGCCCGTACGAGCAAACGCCTCGCGCGGCGAAGATGTTCGTCTTATCGCCCAGTCGCAGCGCTCAGGTGTACTACCGCGTGCACGAGCACACGCCCGTATCTTCCGAGCCATCGACCGAGGATATCGTGCGCGAGAACGACGCCTCCGCCTCCAACGCGCGTTAGCTTTAGAGACGTTGCGACGTTGCGACCCTAAACCGCCGCCCGCGCCCCGCGAATCCCTCCACCTTATCGAATCATTCGTCGCGCGCTCGCGTCACACGCCCGCGCGCGCTCGCGGCGCGAGCCACCACGCGCCGATGCGCGCGCCCCTCGCGCTCTCCCTCGCGCTCCTCGCGCTCGTCGCCGCGCGCGTCGACGCCGCGTCGTCGGATCGCGCCGCGCCGACAGCGCTCCCGACGGCGACGCTCGATGATTTACTCCGCGCCCGCGCCGACGACGTCGTTCGATCGGCGTTCATCGGCGCGAACGCCCCGGGAGCGATGGTCGTGCGCGAGATCGGCGCGACGTACGCCGCGGCGCGACGACGAGGGCTGGACGCGTTCGCGGCGTGCGCGAGACGAAGCGGCGGACGAGGGAAGACGCTCGGACGAAGCGAGGGATGGGAAAAGGCGCACGATGGCGCCGTGCGAACGACGATCGCGAGCTTGGCGAAGGAAAGGCTGAAAATGGACGTCGATGACGATTGCGGGGGGTCGGCGGTGATGCGGGGAGACTTGGAGATTGTTCGAGACGGGGCGGACGCGGCGGCGCGCGCGGCGCTGGGGCGGTTGGACGCGGCGTTTCATAACGCCACGCGCGGGTTCTTTGAGCGGAGCGCGCGATCGGATATGAGTTTGGATAACTTTCACGCGTACGGGGCGCCGAACGTCGGGCGCGCGGAGGGTGAGATTGAGGAGGAATTGGATGTCGAAGGGAAGCACGCGCACACGGACGTCGGCGTCGCAATCGTGATGACGCCCGCGTTGCTTCGCGGGGAGAAACCCGGGACGGGCGGATCTAGAGGCTTATTTATCGGTGATATCGAACCGGACGTGCCGGACGACGGGATGATCGTCATGTTAGGCGAGGCTGCGCGGGCGTGGGTGCCGGGATTGAGCGCGGAGTTGCGAAGTTTGATTAAAGTGCCCACGCACACGATGCGCCTCACGGGCGAGCGTGCGTGGTTCGGTAGAATGGTTCTTCCGGAATCCTCGCTCGCGCATCCTGAGGGTGAAATGACTTTTGGCGCCTGGCACGCCGGCGCGATCGAAGCGGCGATGGAATCGAATGACAGAGCGGAGAACGAGCGTTGGGCCGCCGTCGCGTGCCCGTCGCCGGCGGTGGACGAGTCCGGTTTGGCCACGTCGCGCAGACGTATTCTATCCGATGACAACACGTGCCCGGCGGGCAAAATTTATTGTTGGCTCACGTGCGTCGACGCCCCCGCGGCGTGCGCAGATACGAGTAGCGCCAGCCATGCGGTGTGCATCGACACCGCGACTGGGAACCCGTGGGTGAACGCGGCGGGCAATCACTGTGGCACGTGCGCGGCGCAGTGCCCTGGGTCAAATATCACCGCACCGACGGGAATGTGTAACACGCGCATTGCGCCGACGACGATGTACATGGATGGCTTCAAGCTCAACGGCGGCGGCGCTTCGCAGCCCTGCGTGGCGCTTTTGTTCAAAAGCTGGTCATTGCACACCCCCGCGTTGCTCGCGCTCGGCTTCTTCGCCACCGTCGCGATGGGGATGTCCATCGAGGCCTTAGCGTCACTTCGACGCAACTTACAAAATCCCGGCTTCTGCAACTGCCACAACATCCCCACCTCCAAATCGCGCGCGTACGCCGTCGCGCTGTACGCCGTACAAATCACCCTCGGTTATCTCTTAATGCTCGTCTCCATGACGTACCATTTCGTCCTCTTCTCCGCCGTCATCGTCGGTCTCCTCATCGGCCACATCGTCTTCGGCGCCAAAGCCCCAGTCGCCGCCAACACCACCGCGTGCTGTTCTTTCGCCTCTCCCAGCGACAAGCAAGACTGTCCCGGCTGCGCGCCGACGCCCGGCGTCGACGCCGACCCGCTCCCTTCGTGTTGCGCCGCGCGCGCCGCCGAGTCGCGCGGCTCGCCCGCGAGTTCCGACAGCGGCGACGCCCTTCGCGCGCCCTTGACTCGTCTCCGCCGCGTCCTCACGGGCGTCGCCAGCAACGTGTAATTCGACCCTCTCTCGAGCGCGCGCGCCGAAAAAAACGCACCACCCTCAACGCGCTAGGTCAGCGCCGGTCGCCAATCGTCACTCCTCGGCGCGCGCTCGCGGGCCTCTCGGCCGTCGACGCGCTCGTCGCGCGCGCGGGCGGCGCGTGGGCGGCGGCGACGTCATGACCGACGTGTTCCCGCGCGCGCACGACGCGCGCGGGAGCGAAAACGACGAGGTGCGACGCGGCGAGAGACGCGCGACGCGTTCGCGATGGCGATGGGAAAACGCGTGACGACGACGTTCGCGAGCGGTGAAGGGCGCGAAAGGCGCGCGAACGCGCGGAAAACGCGCGAAAACGAAGAAGGGGGGACTCTCGCGCGATGCGCGCGCGACGGGGAGGCGGCGAGGCCGGCGCGCGGGCGCGACGTGGATTTTGAGTGAATGCGCGGACTGACGAACGCGCGCGAGCGAACAGGCGCCGGCGATGCCGATGCCGAAGAGACGGATTCAAGCGCGCTACCGACGATCTGGCGCGTCTTTTTCGGTGCAAGATCGTGATTTAGTCGCGGCGCTGGAGAATATTAAGAATACGCGCGCGACCGCGTCGTACGGGAACGCGAACGCGTACTCGAGCGCGACGGCGAGCGGCGTGCACGCGGACGTGCCGACGGCGCTCGGGGTGTACGTCAAGGGCTTGGCGCATACCGTCGGGTTTAAGGATTCGCTGCAGAATGAACCGGATGCTGAAGAAGTGCCGGTGCCGGAGCAGCCGAAGACGCTGACGCTCGAGCACGTGTACGACGCGTTCACGGTGGAGACCATCCCGTCGCGAAGGCTGGTCGACGTGCACGCGCGCGCCGCGGAGCTCGTCGAAAAGCATTCTCTCGAGGAAAACTTTTGCATCGTCGACTTGGCCACGGTGAAGGCGCTTTACGATTACCACAAAGCGAAGCTTCCGCGTGTGCGGCCGCATTTCGCCGTCAAGTGCTTGCCCGACCGCGGCATCATCTCCACCCTCGCCGCGTTGGGCGCCGGTTTCGACTGCGCGTCTCAAGGCGAAGTTGAGTTGGTTACTGGTCTCGGTGTGCCTTCTGAACGCATTATCCTCGCACACCCCGTGAAGCGGCCGTGCGATTTGCGCTGCATCGCCGAGTACGAGGTGCCGTACACCACCTTTGACTCTGTGTCCGAGTTGCACAAGATTCTCGCGTCCAAGGTCAAGGTGAAGCTCATCTTGCGAATTCGCGCTGATGATCCCATGGCGCGTCTTCCGCTCGGAGCCAAGTACGGCGCGCCACTTGACAAGGTCTCAGAGCTTCTTTCTGTCGCCGCGTTGCTCAACTTGGACGTCGCCGGCGTTTCGTTTCACGTCGGTTCTTCCTCGCGCAATCCGGACGCCTACCGCAACGCCATTCAGTTTGCGAGGAAAATCTTCGACGAAGCGAAAGAGATAGGTTTCAACATGCACCTCTTGGATATCGGCGGTGGTTTCACCGGTTCGTTCGACGCCAACGGCAACGTCACCGAAGCGCCATCCAACTTTGATCGCGTTCGAGACGCTCTCGATGAAATTTTTCCCGACGACGGAACGTTTGAAGGTTTGCAAATCATCGACGAGCCCGGTCGCTACTTCGCGCAAGCTCCGGTCACGATGGCGTGCCTCGTATACGGTACGCGCGAAGGGACGAACGATGCAGGTGAGCGTCACATGGATTACTACATCACCGACGGCTTGTACGGCTCGTTCAACGGCATCATCTATGACGGTCTCGACTTGCCGACGTACTTCTTGCAACCGAACAAGGTTGCCCCGCTCGCTGGAATCGATAACGATTTCGACAAGATTAAGATTTCGTCCACCGTGTACGGGCCGACCTGCGATTCGCTCGATTGCGTCATGCGAAACATTCCTCTGCCGGAGCTGTCCAACGGTGACTGGCTCATGTTCCCAGATGCCGGAGCTTACACCATGGCTGGTGCGTGCGATTTCAACGGTATCCTGTGCTCGAAATATCTTTGCTTCTACGTGAGTAGCGAAAAGATGACGAGCACGGCGACGGAGAAAGAGCTCTCAGATTTGGTTTACGCAAACGATCGACCGGCGTGCACGCTCGTTCAAAACCGCTGAGCGCGGGGACTGAGCCGACCATTCAACACAATCAATTTTGTTCGAACAAACATAATCCAACCTTTGCTTCTTCAGAAGCGAGTCGAGAATGACCGTGGTAGCAGTTCGTCAAGAAGACGAATGCGGACGACATCGATTCCAAGTCGAGCTTCATGGTCGAGACACATTGTCTCGGGATGCGTCCTGTACAATATTAACAACATGCGATAGATCACACACATAGATGGTACCACACTGTAAGCTGATCCTCAATATATCATCAACCTGACATCGTCGAAAGCGCGCCGCGTCCCGATTTGTCCCGATTCTTCTTTGCTCCAGGCGCGCGCGTGCTCGCGGCAGTCCTCGTCGTGCGAGCCGTGTCGTCGCGCGCGGACGCCGCGTTCACGAGTTCACGTCATCGCACGCGCGCGCGCGCGTTCGTTCGTCCTTCGACGTCGCGCACCGCCGCGTGTAACGTTTCTTTAGCGCCGATTCAATCCAACAATCCTTCGCCATGGCGCTGGATAATCGGTGCTTAAACCGCGTCACCACGGGCGCCGCGCTCGGCGCCGCCGTGGGCGGCGCCGTGGGGGCGTGTTACGGCACGTACGAGGCGTTCGCGTACAAGGTGCCGGGAATGCTCAAGGTGCGACACATCGGAAGGGCGACGGTGGGGTCGAGCGCGCTCTTCGGGCTCTTCCTGAGCGCCGGGTCGTTGCTGCAGTGCGGCCGACGATGACGCGCGCGAACGCCGAACGAGAGAACGCGTAGGGAATTAATTAGGCACGCGCCCGAGCGAGCGGCGCGGTATGAATACAAAACTCAGAGCTTTAGCGACGCGACGTCGCCGAGGTCACCTCGCCGCGTCTCGAGCGGCGACTTGTCGCGCGATGAAATCGGCGTTGATCTCCCGGCACAGCGCCTCCTCGCACCCCACCGCGACTTCGATTCCGGCGTCTAGCAGCGTCTGAATCCCTCCGCCAGAGACGCGCGGATCCGGATCGATGAATCCCACGACGACGCGCGCCACGCCCGCGTCCACGAGCGCGCGCGCGCACGGCGGCGTCCGTCCGTAGTGATTACACGGTTCGAGCGTCACGTACGCCGTCGCCCCTCTCGCGAGTTCTCCCGCCGCGCGCAGCGCGAACACCTCGGCGTGCGGTTCGCCCGCTTTCGGGTGATATCCCTCGCCGACGACGACGTCCTCGCGCGCGTCCACCACGACGCACCCGACGCGCGGATTCGGAAACGTCTCCGCCGTCGTCGCCGTCGCCGCGACTTCCAGCGCGCGCCGCATGTGCGCCTCGTCTTTCGCGTCCGTCGCGGACGTCGTCGTCGGCGCGACGTCCCCGCTCGAGCTCCCGCGCCGCGCGCGTCTCGGTCGCCGCGTCGTCGCGTCGCGGCGTTTCGTCGACGCCGCGCGCCGCGCGTCGCACGCCCCGCACGCGCGCGCGCCGACGCGCGCGCGCGCGACCGTCGCGGTCGCCATCGCCGCCGTCTCGCGCCGCGCCGCGTCCTCGCGCGCGCGTCTGCGGCGGCGGCACTTCGCGACGCGACGGCGACCGCGCGACCGCGATGTCCGCCGACACCGCGTCGCTCGTCGCGAACGCGCGGCAGCAGATCGCGCGCTTGCTGACGCAGCTCGCGGACCTGGAGGACGCGCGGGAGGTGCGCGCGACGGCGCGCGACGGCCGACGCGGCGACGACGGATGAATGCGTGGAACGACGATTGCGAATGGCTGACTGACGACGACGACGACGACGACGACGACGACGCAGGAGTTCGACGACGATGAGTACGCGGAGACGAAGGCGGCGACGCTGACGCAGCTGGACGCGTTCAAGACGTCGCTGCAGCGCATGACGACCGGGGACGTGACGCTCGAGGACGAGCTCGCGACGGTGAAGGCGGCGACGAAGGCGGCGATCGCGAGCGCGTTCAGGACGCCGGAGGTTTTGAAGATGTTCGCGCTGCGACAGCCGGACGAACTGCGAGAGCGGATGCAGCGAGCGGCGAGGGACGTGATGCTTGGGAAGATGAGCGCGGAGCGGGGTGAAGTGATACGGGTGGAGGCGCTGACGGCGCTGAAGAAACTGGGAAGCGAGTTGGAGGCGGAGGAATTGGAGTTTTTACGCGCGCACATGACGCGCGGGTTGACGGATTTCGTGGACGCGGTGGAGTGAGCGGACGTAGCGCTGCGGGCGGTTGTAGTATTATATATATGTGTGGTAGCTTGCCTGGCGTGGTTAGGGCTGCGGGCGCGCTTGGACGATGCAAATTTCCCCAGAGGGAAGGATGCAGCCTTCGACGTCTTGCGGGAGCGTCTCGCCGCGCGGACTCAACTCGCGCTCGAGCTCAGAGCCGATGGCGAGAAGTTTGGTGGCGATTTCGTCGCGCTTCGCGACGTCGTTGTGAAGCCAGTGGGATGCGTAATCCGCGGCGACAGATTTCATTCCGGTTGCCGAGTCGTCATCGCGGACGAGGGCGGTTCCGAACGAGGCGAACGCATTCACCGTCGCTTTGCCGGATCGCTTGTCGACGCTCACGCGGCAGGGCGATCCTCGAACCGCGCCCGACGCCAAAGTCTCGCCCAAACCGAGCGCAAACTCGACGTACGCTTCGTTATTATCGTTTGTGAGCGGGTGCTTCGTGTGTAGAACGAAACTGACCTCGGGCGAGAGCATCTCTTGGACGAGGACGCACATGTGCGCCTCGAGTTGATCGACGCCGGCGGCGGCGCGAGAAGCCACGGCGCGAGTGGTGTACAGGGACGCCCATACCTCGCCAACAGCGCGACTGAATGCGTCTTCCGAGTTCGGGTCGACATTTGGGATGGAATCGTACAAACCAGCCGCGGACATCCCCTCGAGATCTTCAACGTTGGCGCTACTTCGAACCATGACGCGCGCATTCGGGCCAAACTTTTCAGCGACGGATTGCAGCGCGCTCGCGGACGGCTTGAGCGAACGAACGAGGTTCTGGATGGCTTCGCACGTGTGTCGCATCCTCACTGGGTCGTCCGCGTACTGGTTGAGTTCGAGGAGCAAACTGTCGAGATGTTCGAGCTTGCTGATGCTCGCGCACGCGAATTCCATTGCGCCGAATGGAATGACGACACCGGCGGGCGCGGCGAACGCCGCCGATCCAGAAGAGTTTTCGGCGATAGTGCTCAATCGTGCGCACATAGCGGACTTCGTACCGGCGATGCGAATCGACTTTTCGAGTCCACGCTTGTCCAGCGCGACGAGATCGAACACGGTTCCCGCTCTTGAGAGATCAGTGTCGAGGCGGATCACGGGTTTCGTCGCCTGTGGCCCCGCTTCGCTTGAAGCAGCCGCAACAGACGCCGGAGCCGTCGTTGGCTCGAGCTTAATTCCAGTGGTTTCCGCACTGAGCTTCACGGCAGGTTCATTCGCCAAAGAACGCGCGTAGTCGACAAGCTTGTCGTCTTCGACGGCGATGAGGGGCACTTTGGCTTGACGCGCGCGAAGCGCCAAATGACTGAGATGCGGCAACGCGTGACACAGCACCACGCCGCGCACGTTCGGGCCGCACGTCGACACTTCTTCATCACCATCAGCACTAGCAACGAGCACGATTACTGGCTCGGTGAACTGCGCGCACTCTTCGGGCGTGAGCCTTTCGACGCACTTGAGCGCGCCGATAGCCTCGCCTTGCACGACGCAATCCCATCCAGCGGCGCCGGTGATTTGCCGGCTGACTCGCAGCAACAAGGAAGCGATCTTGGCGGATTGGAACACTACGCTCGCGCGAATCTGACCTTCTGTGAACACACTGATTGAGCCGTGGTCAATACCGAGCGCATTGCCGAGACTCGACGCCCGTCCATCGAATAAAGATTCCAACAGCGAACAAAAGTCGACGGCGCCGCGTCGAGCGCGTTCGGCGACGGCTTGGACGCGCAAACCGCCTTCCTCGCCCGCGGGCAAACCATTACGAGCCAGTGCTTCGGCTTCGGACGCGATTGCCTCTAGCTCATTATCGCCTCCTGCACTCAGCGCCATGGTGCGAGAAGTCAAAGCCAGCGCCTCAAGAGTGAGTTTTACTTCGCTCGCGCTGATGTCGTTTCGCGGCGGCTCAGACTCTGCGCCGAGCGCGTTGAGCAATCGGCTCAACAACACGAACGCGTAATCTTCCATGCTCACCTCGGCCAAGCGCCACTGTTGACGCGTCGATGATTCAGCTTGACCCAAATCCCCGCCCGATTCCAAGGCGGCGGTGATGTCCGTTCGCGCGTCGTGAATAGCACGCAAGCACGCGACGAGCGCGCTCATAGTCGTTTGATCGCCCACGCGGTCGCTCGCAGGAAGCGCATCCACGGTCGCCTTCGCAGAGAGAAACTTCTTTGAGCTATCGGCCGCACGGCCAGGGGCGCCATTTTCGTTCGCGATACGATCGATGCGATCGGCCACAGAGGAGGCGTTGAAGAATTCCTTGAGCTCGCGATAGAAAATCTTAAACTCGTTGACAAACTCTTCGGGGTAGTCGGTTCCCGGAGCGGTGAGTTTGGCGAGCATAGATTCCGTCGCAACTAGATCCTCGGGACCAGCGCAGCGATGGAGTTTGTTCTGAATCGTGTGCTTGATTTCTTGTCGAACTTCGCGACATTTCCCATGTTGATCACCCTTGCCGTGCGCGATGTCGCGAATGCGCGTCAGCGGCACGCTTTGCGTGAACTCGGCGGTGAACGCGGGGAGTCGTGGATGCAGACGGCGAATCAACGCACGAAGCTCACGCGCGCGGTAAATATCACCACCACTCGCAACATCGTTCGCGAAACGTTCCGCAGCCTCGATTGCGCCGTACATACGTTCAGCCGAACCGGCGTGGTGGTTTGGACGGTAGTGCGTACCGTCCTCGACGCACGCGATGGCGCCGACAGATATCCAAAATAAATACACAGTAGCGTACGCCAAAGAGTCAACGTCGGCGCCGTCATCGCAAATTAGCTTCTCAACCATTTGCAGTTTCTGTCTCCATGAAGAAGAGTCGCGATCGCCCTCGACGATACGGCGCGCGGCGTCGGCGAGATTATCCGTGTTCCACTGAAGGTTACGTTCGCCGCCGCCGCCTTTGTGCGTTTGTAATTTCACTTCTTGACCGCGCCACTGGTTCAGCGCCGCGAAACTCGTGTCTTCGGTGACTTTGATCGGTTCGACTTGCGGTGGCGGTGGCGGTGGCGGCGGCGGCGGCGGCGGCGGCGCTTCCGCGCTCGGCGCCTCCCGACGCCGCTCGGGCGTTTCTCTGCGCTCTTGACGCGACGGCGAATCGACCGCACCGATCGCGCCCGAAAGATCAAACACCAAATCTCTCCCATCGTGCTTGTACCACACCTTGCAATCTTGCGTGCGAATCAAGCACACGACCGACGCCACGTCACCGTCGCGCGGTTCGACGGCCAGCTCGACGATTTGCTCGCCGCTCCCGTCGTCCCGAAACCCCGACTCGCACGACTTCCCATCCGGCGCGCGCGAATTCATCGGCACCGCTCGCAGCGCATCATACGGCGACCACCATTCGCCGCCGGCGCGCGACTGCACCCCCCAGTGTAGCAACAAGTTCCTCGAATCGCTTCCGCGAGCGTCCACCTCGCTCGTCCGCAGCGTCAGCGTCGCCCCCCCGCCCGCGCGCGCCTTCACCGCGTACGCCAACCTCGCCGTCGCGCCTTCGCTCGACCGCAGCTCCATCGTTTCCCACGCCTTTCCGTCTCGTCCCTCGCCCGCCCGTCGCGTCGAATCACCGACCGACCGTTCGCGCGTCGTCGACGCGCCGCCGTCTCGCGCCGCGTTCAAACCGTTCAAACCGTCCGCTCGCCGCACCTCCGCCGCGAGCGCCTCCAGCGTCGCGCGCGCGTCGTCCGCGCGGAACGGGTCCTTGACGCCGCGCGCGACGCACCCCGCGCGTCCGCGCGCGCCCGTCGTCGCGCCCGTCGTCGTCGTCGCGCGTCGTCGTCGTCGCGCCAGCGCTGGCGTCGTCGTCGCGTCGCTCGCGCGCGCGCCTCGCGCGTCGCGATGCGCGCGCGCGCCGCCGAGTCGCGCGCGCGCGGGCGCGGCGCGCGTCGTCGCGCGCATCGCGCTCGACGCGCGCGCTCGCGCCCGTCGCGCGTCGCGATGTCGCGCCGGCGCGGCCGACGCGACATCGCGACGCGTCGAGCGCCGACCGACGCGCGCGACGCCGACGCGCGACGACGCGAACGCGGCGACGCGCGACGCGCGACGCGCTCCTGTCGTCGCCATGCTCGAGCTCCACCGCGGGCGCTTCGTGGAGTGGACGCCGAGCGCGGTGACGGCGCTCGCGGTCGCGCCCGGCGGCGCCCTCGTCGCGTGCGCGCGCGAGAGCGGCGCGATCGAGGCGTACGACGGCGAGTGGCGGTGCGTCGCGCGCGTCCCGGGAAGCGCGGACGCGGCGACGAGCGCGCTGGCGTGGTGCGAGGCGTTCGCGGACGACGACGGGGCGACGACGCGGGACGAGGAGGCGGCGGCGGCGGCGACGAAAAAAGAGGAACGACGACGCGAACGACGACGACGAGGAGGCGCGGACGCGCGAAGAGCGACGCTGCTGAGCGCCTCGCTCGATGGACGCGTTCGGGCGTGGGATCTGGCGACGGGACGGACGACGAGCGAGACGGACAGCCGAGGAGGGGCGATTTGGGCGATGGAGGCGCAGCCGAGGACGCGGACGAGAAGAGGCGAGGCGCAGCTCGTGGCGATCGCGTGCGACGATGGGTGCGCGAGAGTGCTGACGATGGTGGCGGGGAAAGACGTGGGAAGCGGGTTGGCGCATAAACGGGCGTTTCTGCGAGTGCAGGGTCGATTGCTGAGCCTGGCGTGGCACCCGAGCGAACCGCTGTTGGCGTGCGGGTCGTCGAGAGGCGCGGCGCACGTCATGGATTGCGTCAATTACAACGAGCTGATGCGCGTGTCGGTGTGTAATATTCCTCACGGGGCGCATGGGATACTGAACGCCGGAGATGAGCACTGCGTGTGGGCGCTCAAGTATCTTCCGGACGGGACGCTCGTGACTGGGGATTCGGATGGCGCGGTGACGTTTTGGGACGGGAAGTTTTCCACCGAGTTGGTGCGATACCAGCAGCACAAGGCTGACGTGCTCGCGCTTGCGACGACTCCGAGTGGGAACAAAGTGTTCGCCTCGGGTGTGGATTCGCAAGTGGCGGAGTTTGAAAAGCTCGACGAGCACTTGGACAAGGAGGAGGGATACAATCAGTGGACGTACACGACGAGTAAACGACCGCACACGCACGACGTGCGCGCGCTCGCCATGCTGACGACGGGCGCGGACGACGAGGACGGTATATTAATTTCGGGTGGTAACGACGCGCAACTCTTAGCGTACAATGCGGGGTCGTTTAGGAAGCAGCATCCGGTGCGCGTCGTGAGCGTGCCGCAGCGAACGCCGATTTCCATCACGAGCGTTGGGGGACCGAATCCGCCGCTTCTTCTCGCAGAGCACGCAAAATGGTTAGACATTTGGCGCATTGGTGAAAGTCGCAAGCGCGCGGATAAAAAAGAAGGCACGATGAAGCTCGCTTCGGCACCGGCGCACGTGTTGCGTGCCGAGCTTGCGGGGACGCGGCACATTTTATGCTCGGCTATTTCACCAAATGGTAAAATGATCGCGGTAAGCGACGTTCACAGCCTGAGACTGTTCGATATCCAATCACCAAAAGAAGGCGACGACGACTTGACGTGGTCGATTCGTCGTCAAGAACCCCCAGCGGGCGTGACTTCGGCTCAACTTCTCGCGTTTGCGCCCGATGGAAAGCACCTCACCGCCGTGTCGAATTCGGGCGCCGTGTACGTCATAGACCTCGAGGACTGGGTGGTTTCGAACGTCCTCAAGTCGCACTTGCCAAAGCAAAGCGCCGCGGCCGAGGCGCTCGCGGAGGCGGTGCGTCAATCGAGTCAAGGCGTGGAAACGGTTACCGCAAACGACATCGCGGTTCCCGTGGTGAGTCACCTGAGAGTGAGTAGCGACAACCAATGGCTCGTTGTCGTCACCGCGCGCGGCGGTGATGAAGCCGAGCGCGCCGTGGATGGTTTGGCGCCATCCTTCGGTGGCGGTGTTCACGTATACAACTTCGATACGATGAAGCTTCACGTATCTTTACCTCCCCCAAAGACGCACGCGTTGTGGCCGCCGATTTCGTCCGTCGCGGTGAGCGCCGACGGTGTCTTGGCGCTCGCCGGCCCTTCCAACGCGCTCTTTACGTACGACATCGACAGCGTGAAACCGACAAAGTGGAGCGCCGCGCTCGCCGACGCCGGCGTCGACGCTCCAACAGCACTTCGCGAGATGCCCGGCCAGATTTGCGGTTTGAGCTTTGATCCAAAGTCAAAAAAGTCAGTGTTGCTCGCGCACACGCCCACCGCCATCGCGCGGGTGGATTTGAACGCCAAAATCACCGACGACGCGACTACAACGTCCAAGAAAAAACGCAGACGCGAGCGCGAGCGTGGGGCTCCCGAAAATTACGCCACAAGCGACGCCCCCGGAGGCGTTCGCGTCGTTAAACTCGACAACCCGTGCTTGTATTTGGGTTACGCCGGCGTGAACAAGGCACTTTTGATCGAGCGTCCGTGGGCCGACGTACTCAAGTCCTTGGCGCAGCCGTTGTACAGGCATAGATTCGGCACCTAATCGGCCCGAAATTGTTCAATACGATGAAGTAGTCTAAAATGATGTCGGTCGATTAAAATTCCTATTGTTGCAAACCGAGCAACATGTTCGCGCCACCGCCCGGCAAGTACATGACGTTGCGGCTTCGCGCGAGCGTCTGCGCAATCTCCTTGCTCGCTTCGATTCGGCGCAGCTCGACGAGCGCTGGGCCGGCAGCCTTGGTCGCTTGCGAGATCAAACGCGCGGATTCGGATTCACCCTCGGCGCGAATAATCGCAGCCTCTCGCTCTTGCTCGGACCGCTTCACGACGTAGGCCGCGCGTTCCGCTTCCTGTTGACTCACTTGCTTTGCTTCGATCGCCTTGGTGTACTCGGAGGAGAAGCTCAAGTGCGTCAGCGCGACGTCGTCTAAGATGATGCCGAAATCAGCCGCTCGCAGTCGCAAAGCCTCGCTGACTCGCTGACTCACCAATTGACGCTGCGTCAGCAACTGATCCGCGTTGAACTGCGCCACGGTCGCCTTCAAAACTTCGTTCCCGATCGACGGCAACACCCGATCATCGTAGTCTTGCCCGAGCTCTTGATGAATCTTCGGCAGCTTGTCCACGTCCGGTCTGCACAGCACCCGCAGCGTCAAGTTCACCTGCTGCAAATCCTTCGTCCCCGTCACCGACGTCAGCGACTTCGCTCGCGTGCGCACGTCGTAAATCGTCGGGTTCTGAATGAACGGCACCACGAAGTGCGTGCCCTCGCCCGACGTCACCGGAAGCACCCCTCTGAAGCGGTCGAACATGACCGCGCGTTCGCCCCCGTCCACTGCGTACGATTACGCCCCGCGCGCGCGTCTCGTCAGTCTTCGCGCGCCTTCGCGCCGCGCGGGCGGTCGTATCATTTACGCGCCGCGCGTCAATCGCCTTCGCGTCGCGTCGCGTCGCGTCGACGACGCGCGCTCGTCGACGATTCGCGTCACCAACCCTCGATCGAGGCGTCGTCGCGTGCGTTCGCCGTCGTCGCGTCGCGTCGCGTCGCGTCGCGTCGCGCGCGCGTCGCGCACCGTCGTAGATGGCCTGCGACGCCACGGAGGCGCCGACGCCGATCGTCACCGCCGCGCGGGCGAGATTCGTGAGCGCGTTCGCGGCGGCGCTCATGGATTCCGGAGCGACGCGACGCGATGTGACGACGACACTTCGCGGCGCGTCGCGCGACGCGCGCGCGCGCGGATGGGCGAGCGCGCGAGTCAGTGGGAACACCAAGCGCAGTTCGCGGGCGAGCTGTTCGTCGGGACGAGCGCGCTCGTGGGGGGATTCTTGACGTTCATGTATTGTCACCTGCGAGCGCAAAAGCGTCGCCGCGACCGCGAGCGGTTGCTGTCGCGACAGCAGGAGGCGTTGTTGTAATAGATGAAGAAATTTGTGTTTGCTTATTAACGCGGCGAATGTTCGGGGACGATCGCGCGTGGATTACTTTTCGCCCTCCTTCTTTTCCTCGGAGACGGTCTCGCCTTCGTACGTGTTCCCCTCGGATGCGGCGCCCGAGGCGGCACCGCCGGCGTTAAGCGCCTCGCCGATCTTCATCACGGCTTGTTGGAGACCATTGATCGCTTCGCGGAGCTTGGCGAGGTCTTCGCCCTCGGCCGCGGAGCGCACCTCGGCTTGAGCGTTGGTGATGGCGTCCTTGACGTCTTGCGGCAACTTGTCGCCGTGCTCGCTCAAGTTCTTATCGGCGCTGTAAACCAACGTATCAGCCTCGTTTCTCACTTCAATGAGTTCCTTTCTCTGCTTGTCGGACTCAGCGTGCGACTCCGCGTCGCGAACCATTTGCTCGATGTCCGCGTCGGACAAACCGCCAGAGGACTGAATGGTGACCTTTTGTTCCTTATTCGTAGCCTTGTCCTTGGCGCTCACGTTCACGATGCCGTTGGCGTCGATGTCGAACGTGACTTCAATTTGCGGGACGCCGCGCGGCGCGGGCGGGATGCCGACGAGGTCGAACTGGCCGAGTGTCTTGTTATCCGCCGCCATCTCTCGCTCGCCTTGCAACACCTTGATGCCGACTTGAGTTTGGTTGTCAGCAGCGGTGGAGAACGTTTGACTCTTCTTCGTCGGAATCGTGGTGTTACGGCTGATCAAGCGCGTGAACACACCACCCAAGGTTTCGATGCCGAGAGAGAGCGGGGTGACGTCCAAGAGCAAAATGTCCTTGACGTCGCCGCGAAGGACGCCCCCTTGGATGGCGGCGCCCATGGCGACGACTTCATCCGGGTTCACCCCCTTGCTCGGGTCGCGGCCGAAGAGATCTTTGACGATACCTTGCACCTTGGGCATGCGAGACATACCACCGACGAGCAACACTTCGGAGATTTCACCCGTGCTCACACCCGCATCCTTCAAGCAGTTCTTGCACGGTTGCTTGGTGCGCTCGAGAAGACTACCCACGAGCTCTTCGAGCTTGGCGCGCGAGAGCGTCATCGCCATGTGCTTCGGGCCCGACGCATCGGCAGTGATGAACGGCAAGTTGATGTCCGTGCTTTGCGCGGAAGACAACTCAATCTTCGCCTTTTCAGCGGCTTCGCGGAGACGCTGCACGGCGAGCTTGTCTTGCTTGAGGTCGATGCCTTGGTCCTTCTTGAAGTTATCAACGAAATGGTCCAACAATACGGTGTCGAAATCTTCCCCACCCAAGAACGTATCACCATTCGTGGCCTTGACTTCGAACACACCGCCGGAAATCTCGAGGATGGAGACGTCGAAGGTACCGCCACCCAAATCGTAGACGGCGACGAGGCCCTCCTTCTTGTCGACGCCGTACGAAAGCGCGGCAGCAGTAGGCTCGTTGATGATGCGAAGAACGTCGAGACCGGCAATCTTACCCGCATCCTTCGTCGCCTGTCTTTGAGCATCGTTGAAATACGCCGGCACGGTGACGACGGCTTGCGACACGCCGTGTCCCAAGTACGCCTCCGCCGTTTCCTTCATCTTTTGCAACACGAAGGCGCCCACCTGGGAGGGAGAATATTGCTTCCCACCGGCGGCAACCCAGGCGTCGCCGTTCGACGCCTTGACAATTTCATACGGCACGAGCTTGGCTTCCTTTTGCGTGTGCTCGTCCTCGAACGTGCGCCCAATGAGACGCTTCGTCGCGTACAAGGTATTCGTCGGGTTCGTCACCGCCTGCCGCTTCGCCGGCTGCCCGACCAAACGCTCCCCCTTATCCGTGAACGCCACCATCGACGGCGTCGTTCGCGCGCCCTCGGCGTTCTCGATCACGCGCGCATTCTTTCCCTCCATCACCGCCACACACGAGTTCGTCGTCCCGAGATCGATCCCGATGACGTCGCCGCCCTTCGCGTACCCGCGCGTAAACGCCGCCGACGCCGCTCTCGCGTTCAACCATCCACCCTCGGGCGCGATCGCGTCTCGCGCCGCATATCTCTGTCGATAAAGAAAAATCACGCGATCGCGCGTCGTTCATCGTCAGTCCCGCGTCCATCGCCGCGTCTCTCGTCCCGCGTCGCCGTCGTCCCGAACCTCTCCCGCGCGCGTCCCGACCGCGCGCGTCGAGATCCCCCCCCCGCCGTCCTCCCCGCGCCCGTTCGCCCGTTCGCGTCGCGTCGATTCGCGCGTCGCGCGCGCCGACGCACGTGCACCGCGCTTCTCGCCCCGCGCGCCGCGCTCTCGCGCAAAAACCGCCGCATCGTTCGTCGTCCCGCCGTCGATCGAAGCAATCTTCGTCAACCTCCGATGCGTCGTCGTCGCGCTGTGCGTCTCGCTCGCGTCGCGCGGTCTCGCGCGTCGTCGCTCGAGCGCGCCGTCTATCGATCTTCGTCGCGTCGCGCGCTCGGCCGTCGCGTCGTCGTGTGCGCGCGCGCGGCGTCGCGCCGCGCGTGACGTCGGCGCGATTTCGGCGCGCGAGTCCCCAGCGCTCGAGTCACGACTCGTCGATGGGTCTTTTACGCGCGCGTCGACGCGGAAGCGCGCGTCGCGCGGCACACCGCGTCGCCGCGATGACGGACGCGCCGCCGGCGCGCGGCGAGATCCTCGCGCACTTCTGGTCGCTGAGCGCCGACGACGCGTCGACGCGGAAGCGCGCGTGCGAGGCGCTGATGCGCGATCTTCGAGCCGCCGCCGCCGCCGACGGCGCGCGCGCGCGGCGAAGCGACGACGACGGCGACGGGGGCGCGGACGCGCGGGCGTACGCGCTGCGAAGACTCACGCGAGGGCTGAGCTCGGGACGGGCGGGCGCGAGGCAGGGGTTCGCGCTGGCGCTGAGCGAACTGGCGACGCACGCGGCGACGCCGGCGGAGGCGCTGGACGCGCTGGACGCGAACGTCGCGCCGATCACGAAGGCGACGAAGGGACAGGAGGCGAGAGACATACTGTTGGGAAGACTGTTCGGGGCGGCGGCGATCGGATTAGCGCTGGGAGGGCGAGAAGACGTGCGCGAGGAGGAGCGGAGACGGTGCGGGGCGGAGGTGGCGAGACGCGCGGAGACGCTGTCGAGGGAGAAGACGTACTTGGCGGAGCCCGCGGCGGCGTGCGTGATCGAGCTCAGGGCTTCGTTGGGGGACGAGACGTTCGCGGGGGTGGTCGAAGACGCGGGAGAAGGGTTGGAGCGGTGGTTGAGCGGGGATTGCGGCGGCGACGCCGGGGCGGATACGCTTTGGCTGGCGTGCGAGACGTTTGAGGCGTTGCCGCGCGAGACGCGCGATAGAGTTCAGTGCGTGCGGGCGACGAAGAAGGGCAAGAAGGTTGATTGGGCCGAGATGTTTACTCGAACGCATTTGAGTAAGATTTCAAAGGCGCTTTTGGACACCGCGCACACGCACCCGCGCATGCACAGCGCGTGGGAGATGATGCTTCGCGAAGCCCCGGGAGCCCGAGGCGTCGTACCGCTGTGGGAGATTGTGTGCGAAGACGGCTTATTCGTCTCCGGCTCGCATCAGCGTCGGTTTCTCGGATTCCGCGTGTTCGACACCTTACTCTCTTCCGCGGAAGCTCACGAAATCCCCGCACTGTTTTCTAGCAACTTTATCAAGTGCTTGTTGAACAACCTGAGCGCGCCGGACAACTACCTCCACGAATGCGCGGTGGACTGTTTGGCGAGAATCGTTGCGTTCGCGTCGGATAAGAAGACGAGCTCGGAGAAGAAGATTGCCGTCATAGCCGCGCTTCAGCGTCAAGGTCCGACACGTTTCGATAACGTGACGAAGACAAACGCGGTGCAGGACTTGGTGAAGAGTCTGGACAGCGACGATGCGTTGCACTACTTGCAGAGCATGTACGCCGTCGTGACTAAGGCGCCCGTACAAGATTCCGACGTCGTCGGCACAGAAGAAGAACTCGCGAGCGCGTTAGCGAACGGTACGGGTCAAAAGCGCCGCCTGTGGGCGCTCGAACAAATGGCTGGATTGGCGCCGATGCTCCCGAGCGATAAAGTCGTGGAATTGATGCAGTTTATGCTTTTCCACGCATATTACAAAGCCACGGATGGTAAGGCGGGGAAGAAGGGCAAGTCCAACATTCCAGCGAGCATCCTGAAGTCACCGCTCGAAGAACCCACCGGGTCCGTGCGCTCGGCGTGCTCGACGCGCTTCTTAGCGATGATCAATTCTAACGTTCGCGCGCAACGCGCGGCGGCAAGTAAGGAGTCGGATGACAAGCAAGACGTCGTCGATTTATTGAGCGAAGCCACTTCGTTTTGCCGCGCTCTCGAGGGCGAGACAGCGGTGGACATGATCGACAGTATTCCGGACGAGTGCAGAGAAGTGCGCGCTGAGCTGTTCAAAGCCCTCGACGCGTGTGTCGGTAGCGGCGACGAGTTGGCGGCGAAGGTCGCACCACTCATTCGCGTCTTGTCCGTGCTCCAAGTCAGTGACTGGCGCGAATTCACGCCGGCATTGCAGGACCTTCCGCGTTGCGTCGGAGAACTCGTGAATCCTAAGAAAAAGTCAAAAAAGTCGAAAAAGTCGAAGAAAGACGGAGAGGACGAGCCTGAAGCGATCGATGTGCTCACTGATATTCTTCTCAGCTTGCTTGCTCAACCGAGCGCGTTGCTTCGGGATGTCGTCGAGCACACCTTCAAAGCCGTCTCTGGACAAGTTTCCAAAGAAGGTATTCAGGACATGCTGCGAATCATCGCCGGGCCAGAAGTCGGTGAAGATGCTGGCGAGGGTGAGGGCGACGGTGAAGACGAAGACGTGCTCATGGAAGATGATGATAGCGACGTCGATGACGACGATGACGACGACGAAGAGAGCGACGACGACGACGATGACGAAGAGAGCGATGACGAGGAAGACTACGGTGAAGCTAACGATGCGGAAATCGCGGCTATGCGCGCTGCGGCGAGTAAAATCGTCGGGACTGCGGCGGAAGATTCGGATGATTCTGACTCAGAGTCTGAAGGTATGGATGACGCCGCGATGTTCCGAATCGACAAACTTCTCGCCGAGGCGTTCAAGAGTCGACAGCAAGATTTGATGCGTAAGAAGAATCTGAAGCGCGCAACGCGCGACTTCAAATTCCGAGTCATCTCTTTGTTCCAGTTGTACGCGAAAGCGCAGCCGGGAAGTGCATATCTACCTAACGCGGTCGTAACACTCTTGGAAGCTATGCGCGACTCGCTCGGCAAGCAAGATCCACAAAGCGCGCAACTCGCTGAGCGCATCGCGGCGCTAATCAGCAAGCACATCGCGCACGCGCGCGATTTGCCCGAGCTCCTTGGGGACGAGGTGACGTCAAAAACAATCCAGTCCAAGTTGCTGGAAGTCATTGTCGCCGCAAACCGGGGTGCCAGTGACGCGCAGGTGTTCAACAAAGCAGCCGGCGCTGCTGCGGCGTATTTGTTGCGCGTTCTCGAAGCCGTCGCTCTTCACGAGAAAGGCGGAAAAGCCGCAAAGGTGGGTGAAGAAGTTGCGAGCGAAAATGCGATCGATTGTTTCCGCGAAGCATTGAAAATGTTCAAGTCGAAGAAGAGCAAGCTGAAAACGGGCTTCTTTTCGCAAACTTTTGCGAGACATCCGGCGCTCGCTTCGGCGCTCTTGCCCGAATTGTTCAGTCTCGTCGCCATCGATGCCGACAAACCCAACGCAAGAGGCGAGTTCCTGCGACTGGAGGCCTTGAAACTTGTGAACCCAGTGATTCAGTCGGGTAAGAAACGTTATCCGCCGTTGGCGAAGAGCGCGACCAAGTCGATGAAGACGCTTTCGGTATCTTTGGCGGCAGCCATCGGCGCGCCTTATAAGAACAAGAACACACGCGCAGACGCGTGCCAACAAGCGGCGAACTGCATCGAGTCACTGAATCGATTGATTGGCGAGATAGAAATCAAGACTATCATCGACGTCGACGCCATCATCGACGCTGTGGCGAAGCAAATGTCTCGCCCGCCCGCGTTGCCGCAAAAGGCGCAAAAAGCGTTCCAGCGCATTTGCGCTCTCCTCGATCGCGCTGTGCCGGATGTCGAAATGCAACCCAAGAGCGATGCGAACGACGACGACGGCGACGACGGGAGCGAGTCTGAAGAAGACGCCCCGAAACAGAAGAAAGATAAAAAGTCGAAGAAGCGGCGCGATTCCTCAGGTGGCGAAAACTCGAGCAAGAAAAAGGTCAAGAAGAACCGTTAGACGACGCACACTCGCACTAGTAGCAGTACACTCCGAGTTATAATACACCATCTCTATCTTAGTCTGTCACGCCTCTCCCGATATCTCCACGCGCTGTCGCTTCAACGAGGCCAAAATTTCGCGTCCTCGAGCCGCGTCCCGGTTCTGACGATGTCGTTTCGACGCCACGTGCGTCTCATAGTTGTTCCGCGACCCACACTTACACGCGCACACGTCGCAAAAGTAATCGTTCTCGCTTCCCGCGACGTGTGCGTCGTCCGATTTCGCCTCCACGACGTCGCCTTCCACCGCGCGCGCGTCCGCCGCCGCCGCCGTCGTCGTCGTCGTCGTCGCCGTCGCCGCCGTCGTCGTCGTCGTCGTCGTCGTCGCCGTCGCCGCCGCCGCCGCCTCTCGCGCGCGCTTCCTCCCCACCGTCCGCGCCGCCTTCGCCGCCTTCCCCGCCTCGCCCGCCAGGAACCGCGCGCGCAATCGCTGTCGCGCCGCGACCGAGCGCGCCGAGCCGCCCTCGCCCAGCCGCACGCCCGCGAGTCCGCGATTCGTCGTCGCGACGCCGCCCTGGCCGCCGCCCTTGAACCCGTTCGACTTGACGCTGACGTTTTTAATCTCGCGCGTCAGCCCGCGCCGACCGCCGAGATCGCGACTGGCCTTGGACGCGTGCCCGTCCTTCGGGCCGGGCGCGGGCATGACGGCGCGACCGAGAGTGACGACCGACGACGAAGAATGGCTCGTCGAAACGCGCCGACGAGGGAGAACGGAGTGGCATCACAACGCGCGTAATTTATCCATGATGGTCGGCTCGGGCGCGGGTAATAAATCGCGCGCCTCGTACAGACGCGATAAAATCCTGTCGCGCACCTCCGCGCTCATCTCCGCCGTGGCGCCGTTCTTCTTGTAAAACGCGCTCAACTCGCGCAGCGCCTCGGCGATGTCGGCGTACGACGCGCTCGAGGACGCCGACGCGCTCCCTCCGCCGCCATCGTACGATATGTACGCCTTCACCGCCTCCTTGGCCGGTTTCGCGAATTTATACCGCTCTCCCGGGGATTTATTCGCGTTTCGCGCCTCGTGCTCGAGCGACGTCGACAGCGCGTCGACGAGCTCGCGCGCGACTCTCGCGTAGTCCCTCGGGACGTCCTCCAGCGCGTTCGCCGCGTCCGTCGCCGTCGAGCACGCCCCCGCCGCGAGCGCGATCGCGTTCGTCGCGAAGAACGTTCGACGTCGCACGTCGCGCGCGTCCGCGCCGCCCGCGCCGTCGTCGTCGCGCGCCGTCGTCGACGTCGCGTCGTCGCCGCGCACCAGCCCGAGCGCCTCGCAGCGGAAGATTTCCCCGACGCACGGCGTCACGCGCACGAGATTCGCCCTCGAGCGCGGGTCGCACGCGCGCGCGGACGCATCGCGTCGCGTCGCGCGCGTCGGCGTCGTCGCGCGCGTCGGCGTCGTCGCGCGCGTCGGCATCGCGCGTCGGCGTGTGCCGACCAACGGTCTCGTCGCGCGGCGCGCGCGCGGCCCGCACACGACGACGCGCGTCGCGTCGAGCCGCGTCGAGTCGCGCCGACGGATGGCGACGCCGCGGACGCCGGCGCGCGCGCGCGCGACGGCGCGCGCGCGCGTCGACGCGCGCCGAGCGACGCGCGCGCGCGCGCGCGGGGAGAGTGCGCGCGCGGCGACGTCGGAAAACGCCGGCGCGCGCGTCGCGCTCGTCGCCGGCGCGCTCGCGGTGTCGCTGGCGCGCGACGTCGACGTCGCGAGGGCGTTCGTCGGCGACATCGCGCTCGACGACGTGCGGTACGAGGCGATGGAGAGGTGTCCGGAGAATCAGTACGTGCCAAACAAACAGAAGACGACGTGCCTGCGGTTCACCGCGCGAGCGACGAATGCGGTGAAAGGACGGACGATCGAGAGCGCGAACGTGTTTGGGTTCGTGGAAGACGCGCAAGGGAACAGCGCGGCGACGGTGAACGCGGATGGGAATTCGAGGACGGTGTTGGCGAGCATCGACGCGCCGATACCGAAGGGCGAGTCCGACGTGCACTTCGTCGTCACGGTGTTCAAGGACTCGTTGGAGAATAATGGGCCGTTGAGATTGAAAGCGTTCAAGGCGGTGGGATCGGTGGCGGATATCGATAAGCGGTTCACGCCGTTCGACGCGTGCGAGGTCGATCCGGACTCGTGTCTTTGATGACTTTAGGCGATCAATTTAATTACAAGGCGTGTGACGTGTTAAAATGCACATAAATGTTTAAGTCAAACATGCGTCCTCTTAAGACTTCTCTCTGCGCTAGTAAAGACCGATGAACTTCCACCACGACATACCGACGGTGCCATAGATGAAAAAGTTTACCACGGACATGTACAAGCCCTGTTTCCAAAGCTTGTTCAAACTGATTTCACCCGCGCCAAAGTATACAGCAGCTTGTCCACTGGCGTAGTGCGTCAAACCACCCATGTTGTTCGTGTTGAATGCCAACGAAAGCGCCGCGAGCGGCGGTGGCACGCCCGCCGCCAAGAGGAGCGTCAGGAACGCCGGATACAACGCGCCGACGTGCGCCGACTGAGACGCGAAGAAGTAGTGCAAGAAGAAGTAAAACACATGGAGCGCTGTGAACATACCCCACACGCCCAAGTTCAGGCTCAAGAGGTACGTAGACACGAATCCACTCAACCAGGAGACGACGCCCATCGCGTTGAGCTGGCCGCTGAAACCGACCAAAACGGCGAACCAAATCAGCGTATCCCATGAGCCTTTTTGCCCGAGCGCTTCGTCCCAAGACAGCACGCCGAACATGAGCATGAAGCACATGCCAATCATGGCCGCAACTACGGCGCTGATACCGAGCTGGACGCCGAACACCCACAAAAACACAGTCAAACTGAGCGACCCGACCATCTTCTTCTCGATGCTACTCAAAGGGCCGAGTTGTTTGAGACGTTCTGCTGCCGCCATGGGCGCCTCCGGGGTCTCGTTCAGCTCCGGTGGATCGAGCATAAACACTACGAACGGAGTAGCGAGAAGTGACACGAGCGCGGGCACGCTCGCCGCGACGAACCAAGTATTGAACGGGTTCGAGAATGGAATTCCGCTCTGCAGTGCGATTTGCATCGCCAAAAAGTTTTGAGCGGCACCAGATAACAAAAATGTCGACGTCGCGCTCGTGCCTTGGATTTGTTGTCCGATGAGATACTCTCGCGTGCGCTTATCGAGCGACTTGATGACCGGTACGAAGACACCAGCCGCTCGCGCGGTGGTGGACGGCATCGCCGGCGAAAGCAACGCCTCGGCGATTTGAAAACCGTACGCGAGTGAAAGCGTCGTCCCACCCGCGATGGACACGAAAAGCAACGCCAATCTATCACCAAAGCCAGTTTTTATGAACGCCCTGGCAAAAAACCCCGTGACGACGATGAGCCACACGACCTCGTTCGTTATCGCGCTCATACCCTGCGTAAACGTAAGCGTCTTCGTCGCCAGCGCCACCGTCAACGCCCCGAACGCCCACGCCCCGATCGGCATCGGTTTCAGCACTAAACCCGTCACCGTACTCACAAATATACTCAACAAGTCCCACGCCGGTGGATCCAGCGCCGCTGGACAACCGATCCCGAACCGCAAAAACGCCCCGACCCCGACGGCGACGAGCGCGTTCGTCACGTTCAACTCGTCCGCCTCCTCCACCACCGCTCTCGTCGTCGACGCGCCTCCCGCCGCGCTCACCGTCACATCCACCGTCTCCTTCTCGCCGTCTCCATCACCGTTCGACGACCGCATCGCGACCCGTCTCGCGCGTCTCGTCGTCCCTCGCGCGTCTCCCAGACACCCGATCGCGCGTTCGCCTCCCCCGTCGCCTCCGACCGCGTCCCGTCGCGCGCGCGCGCCGACGCGAACGAACCCATCGTACACGCTTCGCGCCTTGGCCTCGCACGTCCCTCCTCGCGCGCGGCGTCGCGCGCCGACGTGCGCGAAACGCGTCGCTTTTTGATTCCGGCGGCTCGACGCGCGCGCGCGCGCGCCGTCGCACCGCGATCGCTCGACGCCCAGCGCGGGCGCGGCGACGACGCGCATCGTCCGTTCGCTGCGCGGCTCGCACGCGCGGGCGCTCGCGCGTGCGCGTGTGAAGAGCGCGCCGCGCGCGAATCACTTTTTGGAAATGGTCACGCGGCGACGGTCGGCCGGTCGACGGCGCCGCGGGACGACGAGCGAAACGCGAGAGCGAAGCGCGCGACGAAGCGCGCGAAATGGATGCATGGCCGCTGTGAATACACGCGAACTAATGATGATGCGCGAGAAAATCCGAGACGCACGCGCGGGAGACGGAATATCGACGCGAGCGGGGCGCGCCGAAGCGCGCGTGACCGCTCGCGCGTCACGGAGCGGAGAGGCTCGACGTCGTCTCCGCGGACGTTTGAAACGCGGATATATCGCGCGCGGCGTCGTCGATGGATGACGACGACGACGCGAAATAATGTGGTTAAATACCGACGGCTTTTAAGACGTCGGCGATCTCGGGATGCGCACCCGGGAGCGCGTCGGCCCAAGCGTATTCGACGTCGTCGCCGGCTAAAACGAACGTGCCGCCGAGACGCAACACACCCTCTGGAACGCCCTTTTGACCCTTCTTGATCGGCGCCAACTTCCCCGCGTTCCCGAGATACGCCAACCAATCCTTGAACGAAAAGTTCGTCGGCTTCAAATCCACCTTCTCCGGCTTGGCGTCGGTAAATTTCCCGAATCCGCACGCGTCGTACAGCGCGAAATCGTCGCTATCGTCGACGAACGCGATGTCGCTCGGAATCTCCGGATTCAACTCCAAAAACGTCCTCAACTGCTCCGCCGTCCCGAGACTCACGAGCGTCACGCTCCCGCCCGCCGCCTCGATCCGTCCTCGACTGTCCGCCACGCTCCGCGCGTAGCTCCAACAAAACAGTCACGCGAGGTGACGAAGCACGACGACGACGTTCGGCGCGCCCGACGTCGCGCGTCCGAGCGGCGCGCGCGTCCCGTCGGCGCCGACGATCTCGCACGCGCGCAGCGCGGCCGCGGAGACGCTCGCGCCGTTGATGGTCGCCGTTCGCGCGCCGACGTCGTCGTCGACCGCGCACGCGATCTCGCCGCAGTCGAGCGCGCGCGGCGCGACGCGGCGCGCGGCGCGCGCGCGACGCGCGGCGACCGGCGCGGGCGCGACGGTCGGCGCGCGCGCGGCGCGCATGGCGTCGCTCGAGCGTCGCGATGTGACGTCGCGCGCGGTGCGCGGTCGCGCGTCAGACGCGCGCGCGGCGCGACGGCGGCGACGATGCCGGCGCGCGCGCGCGGGGCGACGCTCGCGTACGACGTCCCGAGGCTTCGCCTGGACGCCGCGACGCGCGCGGAGGTGGACGCGCTCCTGCGACGACGCGCGCCGTTGATTTTGGTGGATGACGACGCGCGCGCGCGCGTGCCGCGGTGGACGACGGAGACGCTCGCGCGCGCGGCGAGTCGCGACGCCGTCCCGCTCGAGCGCACGGGCGCGAACGAACGCGCGTGCGTCTTGACGGAGTATCTCAAGTTTGAAGACGAAGAGACGCGCGGGATGTACATGCGAAACTTGCACCTGTCGCGGTACTTTCCGAAGCTCGCCGAGGAGATTCGGTTGCCGGAGGATTTGTTCGGCGAGAACGCGCTGGCGGACGAGACGAAAACGCCGAACGCGCCCGCCGTCTGGCGGAATTGGTTCGAGCTGTTCGTGTGTCACGCGAAGCACTGCGCCGGGTTTCCTTTTTTACATCGCGATTCGTGCTGCGTGCACGCGGCGTCGTATCAAATTCTCGGTCGCAAGCGCTTCACGCTGTTCGCGCCGAGCGAAGGTCCGCGACTGTACCAATCCGGCGGCACTGGGAATCGTTCGATGATCGAAGACATCGACGCCCCGGACGTCTTCGAGCGATATCCAGAGTTTCGACGCGCCCGCCGCTTAACGGTGGACGTCTCGGAGGGGGAAATATTAGTCGTGCCGTCGATGTGGTGGCACACCGCTTCGCCGCTCCCGTGCGAAGCCTCGGACGACGTCTGCGTCAGCGTCGCCGCGTCCTTCGTCGATGATTCCGTGTACGAAAACTTCTTAGACGCGCACGCGGAGTTTCAGGCGATGCAAAGCCTCGTCGCCGCCGGCGCGGCGAAGATGTTGTAGTCGTAACGTACGAAAAGTTCTCAGACTGCGACGCCGCGATGCGAAGCGCGTCCGGCGCCGCCGCCTCGACGGCGTCGTCACCGCGCGCGCGCGATCCTCGCGCGCGCCGCGCCGCGCCGCGCGTCGCCGTCACCGCGCGCGCGGTGACGCGAGCGGACGCACCGCGCGCGCCGTCGCCCGCGCCCGAGAACGCGGACCAGAACACGCTGCTCGCGACCGCCGCGGTCGTCGGCGTCGCGAGCGGACTCGCGGTGTCCGCGTTCGCGGCGACGGAGAAGGCGATCAACGTGGTGGCGAGCGCGAGCTGCGCGAGCGTCGGGTGCGACGGCGCGGCGGCGTTCGGCGCGCTGGATCCGGGAGGAGAACTGGGGAACGCGCTGGGCACGGTCGCGGTGCCAGCGCTCGGAGGATTGTGCGTGAGTGCGCTTCGAGCGCTCGCGGGGGGGTTCGCGGGAGAACCGGAGCGAGGATGGATGTTTGGGAAGGCGAGCGCGAACGCGGGGAGCGCGAGCACGGACGATTACGCGGGGATCGATTTGAATGAGTTCGATGAGAACGAGGACGTCAGGGTCGGCGTTAAGGTGCTCGCGAAGACCGCGGCGGCGGCGATCACACTCGGGACGGGATGTTCGCTCGGGCCAGAAGGGCCAAGCGTGGAGATTGGCGCGGCGGTGGCGGATCGAGTGGGCGCGGCGTTTCCATCCGTGGCGCCGAATAGATTGGGATTATTAGCCGCGGGGGCCGCCGCGGGGTTTAGCGCGGGTTTCGGCGCGCCGATTTCCGGGTTGTTCTTCGGGTTTGAGTCAATTCTCGTGCCCGGGTCGAAAGCTGGTGGTGATGGCGACACCAAAGCTGGCGCGGTGACGACGGAGATGGTCATCTTGGCGAGTGTCTTGGCGACAGTGGCGAGTAAAGCCGTCCTCGGCGCGCTGCCTTCCGTGGACGTGCCGCCGTTTGAAATTTCGGACTTTGTCGAGCTTCCTTTGTACCTGCCGCTCGGGTTCGCGTGTGGAGTCACCGCCGCTGCTCTGAGAAAGATGAATGTCGTTTTTGACGATTTCGCGGAGAATTTCGTCGCCGTAGAACGCGAAAAAGGCGGGTTGGGCATTTCTAGAATATGGCACGCCCCGATAGGGGGATTTCTGCTCGGCTGCCTGGCGTTGAAGTTTCCTCAGGTGACGTACCAAGGTTTCGATAACGTCAACGCGCTGCTTGTGCAAAACGATGCCGGCGCTGGTTGGGCCGCGGCGACGTATACTCCATTGGTTCTCGGCGAGTTCGTGCTCGCGAAACTGCTCGCGACGGCGATTTGTCGAGGTTCAGGGTTGGTCGGTGGCGTATATGCACCTTCTCTATTTTTAGGCGCCGCTTTGGGTACGGCTTTCGGTGGCGCACTGGAATCGACGTATTTCCCACCTATGTTTGTCGCGCCGCCGCAAGCATACGCGCTCGTCGCCATGGCCGGCGTTCTCGGGGGCGTTTGTCGCGTCCCTCTCACAGCCATATTGCTTTTGTTCGAGCTCACAGGTGATTATAGAATAATTTTGCCGCTGATGGGTACCGTCACGGTCGCAACCTCCATCGTGAATTCAGTGGAGACGAGCGCGGTGCCTTTCAGCACGAGCGACATCGAGACGCGCGGCGTGGCGGCTCTCGCTAGCTCGCTCGTGGCCCGTCCGCGTGATCTCATGAGGAGCGATATCGTCATCATCGATGAGGAGACTACGATTGAAGCGGCTTCGATGACTCTTTTGAGGGTATCTGATTCCGAAAATCCGCCGCCGTGCGCGTTCGTCGTCGCCGACGGCGTGTTCGTCGGCGTCGTCACTCCGAGTAGCATCGCGGATGCCATTGTGCAGCGCGGATTTGATACGCGTGCGCGCGTCGCTGAAGCATTGATCGACGCGAAGGTCATAGAGCCCGACGTCAAGTTACGAGACGTCGACTTCGCCGATGACGGCGCATTCGCCGTCGTTGTCGACTCGTCCAATCAGCCCTTGGGCGTGGTCGAGACTAGCGCGGCGTTGAAGCAAATGAGTCGCGAGCGTCTTCGTTCTGCCTTGTCTGGCGAATTGTAATTACATTATTTCTAGTCAACTCGCGAAATTGTCGCCATTTCGTTCATTACCTGGCCGTTCTCGACCCATGATAACTTCAGACGGAGCGCTATCGGCTTGCCTTCGTGTCCCGCCGCCGCCGAGACGAGCATGTTTTGCGTCACCGGCGCGCTCGATGATATCGTCGACCCACTCGCCGTTTGCATGCTAAGAGTCATGGTTTTAGGAACCGCTGCTTGTAGAGAAAAGTTTTCGATATCAGCTGGACCCGCGTTAACGTAGCGAGCGCTCACGAGCGTCTTGCTTTGGTCGAGCTGATTCGGCTTTGACGCCGACAAGAAGATTGACAAAGAACCTTTCGCGTACGCCGGTTGCGGTGCTGTCGGAGGCGTGGGGGCCGTAGGCGCACCCAGCGCATCGATCAAGGATCCGGTAGAGGACGAAGAAACCACCGGGACATCGTCTGACATTAGATCCATCAAGCCCGCGACGGCAGCCGGATGTGCCGCGTCCATGTTAGCAAACGGATCCGTCGTGGGCACTGGCGAAGACGACGACATCAGATCGCCGAGAACATCAACACGTGCCGAAGTAATAGTATGTGACACCGATGCCGAGCTCATATCGGTGCTACCGAAAAGATCAGCCAACGCGTCCGGCGCCGACGCCTTCGGTGGCGCGCTCGCCGGTATCGCTACGTCGGCTAGCATGTCACCGAGTAAATCCATCGCCTGACTTTGTTTCGCAGGCGTCACCGGCGCCGACGTCGGCGCATCTGCCGAACTAGGGCTGAGTAAATCGTTCAACAAGTCGGCGCCGCTAGTTTGCGCCTGCGACGAGTCACCTTCATCGAAATTCAACAAGTCGCCAAAGCTTCTCGCCGGTCGAGCCGCGTCCGCAGCCTTTTTCTGAGCTAGAGTTTCCATGGTATCCGCAGCGACGAATTTCGGTGCCTCGGGAGGTGGCATGTGCTCGAAGAGCATATCCCGGAGATCTGGCATCTTTTCAAACATCGATTTGTACTCGTGCGCGCGCTTTTGCGTTTCGAGCTCGAGTGTTGTCTCATACTTGGCCAAGACGGGTATGATGACGGCTTGTTCGCTCGGTTCGCGCACCGCAATCTTGGCAAGCGCCGTCATGACTAACGGTCTCAACATCAGGTACTTTTCCTCGCTCAGAATCGCGATCATAAGCTTCGTGACATCGTTATGCTTCACCTTGGTCAATACTTCGTCCTCGACGGACGGCGCGTGCACCATCGCGTCTGAGTATTCCCCGCACACCCACACCGCGACTGCGCACAAACGCACGGGAGCATAATCGTCGCACGCCGCGCGATACAATGAACGCGCAGCGTAGCCGTGAAGCTGAGGCGTCCGCGCGACGAGCCCCATGAAATCGTTGCACTCGAGCTCGTCAATGTACTGCCCAGCGCGAATGAGGAGGGCGATGAACGTGTCAATGTACCACTGCTTACTCGGCGAAAACTTCAATGCCAAGGAGGATATTTTCTTTGCCAACTCACACTTGAACTCCTCATCGCACACCTCCAAGTACTCGAGCAACTCATGTGACAGCGTGGTGACGTTCTTGGCGTTCACCAAGCCGTACACTAATTGCAGCGCGCTTCGCCGAATGGTGATGTCCGCGTCTTTCACGCAATTCACGATGATAGCGCGGTGACGTTGGATGGCTTGCATGTCCACCTCGACAACTTTCGCGAGCGTATTCAGCGCGACGTAACGTATGTTGTTATCCTTGTTCTGTAAAAACCTGCCCAGAATGTTCACCGCCAGCACGCGCAAACCACCCACGGCCTCGATGGCGATGATGGTCTCGACAGCCTCGTACAGAATAGCGTTCCCGGCATTCTTCGCGCCATCCGTGTTCGACGCGATCTGCGCCAATATGTCGCTCATCGCATCGCTCGCGTCCGCGTCGCCTCGACCGAGCACGCGAAGCAATCGTAAAATCGCCACTTGCAAAAACGGATCCGCGTGACCGGCGATGTCGTGCTCAACACTCTTCCCCGCGTAAATCAACGACTTCAAAACCTTGCACAACTGCGGCACCTGCGCTCGCATTCTCTGCCGCACGTCGTCATCGTCTTCACACATCTCCGTCGCCAGCGTACACGCCGCCAGCAGCACCCCGTGATGCCTATCGCTCAACAACTTTTCCGCCGCCGGCACGAACCCCTCCGTCAACTCTGGCACTTTTTTAATCACCCTCGTCGCCGTCAGCGCCGCCTTCTTCCTCACGTACGAATTCCCGTGTCCCATCAACTGCTCAACCTCCCCCGCCACGTCCCTCGCCATCTCCGCGCTGCATATGCTCCCCAACATGCACAACCCGAGTCCCACCACGTAGTGATTCTTATGACTCAAGTCGTTCTTCACGCTATTCGTCACCAGCATCGTCACCTCCTGGTCCTCGTCCAGCAGCAGCATCAGCCCCAGGTACCCGATCCGTTTCTCCGGGAACCCGTTCCTCGCCGTCAATCGCACGCACTCCATCTGCCCGAAGTGCGTCGCGTGTCCGAGCATGTGCATGAACATCAGCTTCGCGACGTTTCTCGGGACGAATCGCGCCTCGTCGGGGTTCCTGAACGACTCCCGAATCGCGCTCGACTCGCGCGCGATCACCGCGCGCTCCTCCGCCGCGGTCTTGCACTCGCGCACCTTGCGGATGAGGTCCCGCAGGCGCAGCGTCGACATGATTCGCGCGCCGAGCGGACCCGGGCGTCACACTCTGCCGCGCCGCGTCGCGATTCGCGCGAGCGATGCGCGCGCACGGCGTCGTGCTCGCGCTCGAGCGCGACGCGCCGTTCGGAGACGCGCTCCTGCGCGACGGCGACGCGTCGAGATACGACCTGGAGTGCGGCATGGCGCCGCTCGCGCACCACGCGCTGCGCGCGATCGCGTCGATGCGGCGACATCGCTGCGAGAAAATCACCGTCGTGTGCGCGGGAGACGCGCACGCGAGCGTCGCGCGCGAGCGAATCGAGCGATGGCGGGGAGAACCGTCGAGCGCGCTGCGAGAGGCGCCGACGATCGACGTGGTGGCGGCGGACGAGGGGACGGACACGGCGCGCGCGCTGGCGGCGTGCGAACGGTTCGCGGACGAGACGACGACGACGCTGCTGGTCGTGCAGGGAGACGTCGTGACGGATGTCGCGCTGGATGATGTGCTGAGCACACATTTGGTGAACGCGGCGACGGCGACGTGCGCGCTGGCGAAGAAACGGGCGTGGGCGGAGGTTGAGACGAAGGCGGGGCGAGCGCCGAAGGGGATGCGATACGTCGGGTTGAACGCGGATGAGACGCGCGTGGTTTTTCTCGCGGGAGGCGAACACGACGAGGCGAAGAAACGGTTGAAGTTGCAGCGGTCGGCGCTGAACGCGACGGCGGAGATGGTGATCAGGACGGATGTGATCGACGTGGGGATTTACGCTTTGGAGGCGCGAGAGACGTTCGCGGCGCTGCGAGAGAAGACGCATTTGAAGAGCTTACGGTTCGACTTGGTGCCGCACTTCGCCGCCGAGCAGTTTCGCGGCACCACCGCGGGCGGGGTGGCGGCGTACATGGTGAAGCCGGACAAGTATTGCGTCGCCGTGGATACGGCGAAGCCGGCGCTTCTCGAGGCGTCGCGAGAAATCGCCGCCGAGTTCCATCACTTGCTCGAACGACCTCTGAGCAAGTACGACAACGTCGTCGACCCATCAACGGTGATCGGGGCCAAGAGTACGATCGGACCGGGATGTGCGGTGGCTGGTCAGTGCACGTTCAAGGACAAATGTTCGGTGAAGAAATCCGTCGTCGCCGCGGATTGCGTGTTTGGGTCGGGCGTTAAAATTTCCAACTCTCTCATTCTTAGAGGCGCCGTCGTGCACGATGGCGCACAGATTCAAGGCTGTATCGTCGGTCCCGGCGCCGTCATCGGCGCGCGTGTCACGGCAAAGGATAGCATCATCGGCGCCGCGTACGAAGTCGAAGAAGACGCCGACTTGGACGCCGAGACCGTGGTGGTCCAGAACAAGTAGCTAGCGTGCAATTAATATGGTACAACACGATTATTTCAAGACGCGACGCAATTCGTCGGTTTTAAACCCTCGACTCCGCCGACGCGCGCCGTGTGACTAGGCTAAAGACTACGCTACGCTAAAACTCTCAAGCCGCGAGCGCCGACAACGTCGGCGACACCGCGACGATTTCGTACGCGCACGCCCGCTCCTGCGACTCGTCCATGTACCCCGTCAAACTCAACGCGCTCCACAACTTCCTACGATTCTCGTGCGCCACCTTCACCACGAACGTCCCCGCGAACGCCTCCCCCGCGCCCGCGCGCTCGCCGCCGACGAATTCCACCTCGAACCCGCCGTCGATCGCCCCGTGCGCCCGTCGCACCGCCGCGCGCACCATCGACTCCAAGCCCGCGCGCGACCACTTCCACGTCGCGTCTCGCGTGATCCTGCGCGTCGTTCGCGCGCGCGTCGTCGTCGTCAGTCTTCCAGTCTTCGTCCTCCCGCGCGCCTCGCGAGCGCCGACGCGTCCGTTCGCCGTCGCGCGCGCGCCTCGCCTCGCCTCGCCGACGCACAGTCGTATCCTCACGTACGCCCACCGCGCGCGCGGGAGCTCGAACGTGCGCTGCGCGACGTCGCTATCCATCGCGCGCGCTCGCGTGACGCCGCACTCCATGCCGACGCCCGCGCTCGCGCGCCTCGCGCTCGCGCGCCCGCGCGCGGACGTCCGCGCGGAGCGCGCGCGCGCGCGCGCCAACGTCAACGCCGACCTCGCGGACGTCGAGCGCGACGCGCGGAACGCCGGGCGCGCGCTCGTGCGCGTCTCGCGCGCGTTCGCCGTCGACCTCGGCGACGCCGCGCGCGACGGCGCGCGCACCGCGCGCGAGTACGTCGCGCTGCCGGCGACGGAGTACAATCTCATCGACCCGGAGAACGTGTCGCGCGCGAGCGACGACGCGAACGGGTTCGTCGTGAGCGCGGGGAGGCAAAAGCTGCTGTTTCTGGACGTCGAGCCGCGCGGGACGGTGCGCGTCGACGCGAGCGAGGAGGGATGCGTGCAGTCGCTCGTGGACGCGGTGATCGTGAATCGTAACCCGGACGACGCGAAGGCGACGAAAATAATCGACGCGATCAACGCGAGCCTGAAGGACCTGCGGTTGAGGAACGAGGTGACGGCGACGCGCTGCGAGGACACGGGGCGGGCGAGCATACGATGCCAAATCGACGTGTGGGGGGACTTTCGAGAGGGCGTGTTCGCGCGCGCGGGAACGCGGTTGAACACGATCTTAGGATGGAGCTTGGGGGCGGTGATGCCGTGGTTTTTGACGCAGCTCGCGGCGGATTACGCGAGATGGGCGCGCGACGAGCCGCGGACGACGGCGGAGAACGCGTCCCTGGCGAGCGTGGCGGGGAAAATCATCGCGGGGAGTCGAGGGAAGCTTCCCGAGGGCGTGCGCGAGTGCGAGTGCGTTGAAATAGTGCGATAAATATTGATTGATTTACATATTACCTACAGCTCGTCGCGCGCGGTTGGACACGACCCGCTCGCCGCGTCGCACGTCTCCTCCTCCGCGAACGCCGCCGCGGTGTCGAACTCCAATCCATTCAGCACAAACCACGTGTTCGCGTCGTATTCGTCCCCGACCACTATTTTCCCATCCATCGTCACCGTCAACGAGCGCTCCGCGCCCTTCATCGTCACCTTCCACGGTTCGTCTCGCGTCGGTCGCGCCTCCGCCGGCAGCGGCGTCGCCAGCGCGTCGCTCCCCGCCTCCGTCGTCGCCGTGTTCGAGAACCATCCCCTGAACCGCGCCCGTCCGCCCGCGTCGACGTAATAACTCGGTCGATCGTACGATTTCACCGTCTCGAACGCGTCCTCGTCCAGCGCGAGCTCGCGCCAGCGCGACGCCGCGGCCGATGGCGCCGATGGCTCGACCGACGCCTCCGCCGCGGCGCGTCCGCGCGTCGCCGCGCCGAGCGCGAGCGTCACCGCGATCGCGACGCGCGTCGACCACCCCGCGCGCGCGCGCGCGCGTCGCGACATCGATCTCCGAGCGCGCGCGTGTGCCGACGCGGCGACGCGCGATGATGATATGATGGCGTTCGCGCGCGTATTATATGAACGACCCCCGTTTCGCTTGAGTCGCGAACCGTCGCAGCGAATCCGACGGATGGTCGATCCCGCGACGACGCGCGCGACACAACACGACGACGCCATGAACGCGATCACGCAAACCATCGCCAGCTCGGCCGTCCGCGTCAACGCGACGTCCGCGAACGCCAAGCGCGTCAACCGGTGCGTCGGCGACGCGAACGCGACGACGAACGCGCGATGACGCGCGCGACGCGACGACGCGAGCGATCGCGCGATCGCGCGCGCGCGCGCGGAGATGGACGCGCGCGCGCGAGTTCTGGGCGTGGAAACGCGCGCGCGCGTGGATGAATTTGCGTCGCGTCGAACGACGCGCGCGAAGGCGAGGGAGACGGGATCGGAGACGGCGCGGGCGTCGAACGTCGATGGGGGCGCGGTGAAGCCCTATCCACTGGATAAACCGACGCGCGCGGCGGTTCGCGCGGCGAACGGGGCGTTCGTGGACGAAGGTTCGGGCGAGGATGGGTGATTCATCGCGGGCGAGGGATAGCGCGCGAGCGAGCGCGGACGTGGGATGAGGACTGACGTGATGACGCGGGTGATTTTCGAAACGCAGCGCGACGCGACTCTCCGCGACGCGCGCCGTCGCCGGCGTCCCGGTGAAGAGGTGCGCGGAGGCGATTTTCGCGAACGCGCGCGGTGTCGTCGTCTTTCGTGTGCGAAGTGGGATAACGCCTGAACGCAGACTGACGTTTGATTGTTTTTTCGTACGACGCAGCGCCCGTGTCGCGCCGCGCAAGTCCGTCCGCGGCGGCGCCGCCGTGACCAAGGCTTCCATGGTTGAGGTTGCGCAAATCGCCAACCAGGGTGCGGAGATTGCGTCTATCGCCACGACGTGCTTCATCATCACCCTCATCGGTCTCGCCTTCGGTTTCGTGCTCCTTCGCGTCGAGGACTCCGTCGTGAACGGCGAATAAACGCTCGTCGATCGGTTTTGACCACGGCGGCGTTCGGAGGGCGATTTGTTTGATTTTTGCTCAGCGAGTAGCGACGTCGCGCGCCACGCGTGCGGCGACACATAGAAGCGATAAATATTACATCACACGATGTGCGTAACCACCGCGTTTTCCACGCACCAGCGCCCGCGTCCGTCGCCGAGCCGTTCGCCGACTCTCGCGCGTCTCGTCTCGCGCGAGGCGCGAGGCACACGCCGCGTCCGCACTTCAGAGCGTGAGATGGAGTCCGTGTGGTGCCACGACTGCGCTCGGCGCGTGCACGTCGCCGCCGCGGCGCTGGATCAGGGCTCGCGAGACGCCAAGTGCCCGTCCTGCGACGGCATCTTTCTCGAGCGCGCCGAGTCGTCGTCCGCTGCCGCGCCCGCGCGCGGTCAAAGGACGGGCATCTCCGTCGTCTTCGGTCCCGCGTTCGTCGCGCACGGCGACGGCGCGTTCGGCGACTTTGACTTCACGCAGTTGGACACGCGAAACTTCGACGCGCCGTGCGACGCGCGCGCGGTGGAGGCGCTTCCGGAGCGCGCGTGGGACGGCGGCGACGAGAAGACGTGCTCGGTGTGCCTCAGCGAGTTCGCGCGCGGCGATCGCGTGAAAACGATACCGAAGTGCTCGCATGAGTTTCATTTGAATTGTTTGACGGAGTGGTTGAAACTGGTGCGTGCGCGACGACGCGCGAGGATGAACGGACGGCGCGGACTGACGACGAATATAGCGCGATACGTGTCCGGTGTGCAGATGCAAGGTGTGCGACGATGGCGTGGCGACGACGACGACGGCGTGAGCGCGCGCGGGAGTACAAACATAGCGATATAGATAGTCACCGCTTCGTGACTTTGCGAGCGAAATGCAATGCGATTTAGACGAGCGCCGCGCGATATGATTTCGACGACTCCGTTCGATTACAACCGCTTCTCAAACGACGGTATCGCCGCCTGAGAAGCCAATATATCCACTAAGTAGAACTCGCTAAGATTGATCATTCACGCCCTGCGCTTACTTGCCTTCCTTGGCGGCTTGGAGCTTGAGCACTTTCTGTTTCGAGGAAAATCGCGTTCGTCGCGTGGGTTAGTCGCCGCGCTCGTCGTCGTCGCTTCACATCGCCTTTACACGCGCACAAACCGCTCGCAATGCGACGCACCTTGACAATCTTTTGCTCCTCGACGAGGAACGCGCGCACGATGCGCTCACGAACCGCGCCAGCGGACAAGACGCCGCCGTACGCGCGCGTCACGCTCTTCTTGTTCTTGGACATGTGCTTGCGGCTATACTTTTGCGTCGCCACGCGCGGAACCTATCGATCGCGGACCATCAACGCGCGTCAACGTCAGTCAAAATGCTCTTCACCGCACGCGTCCTCCCTCGCGCGCGTTTGCGTCGCGCGCGCGTCGCGTCGACGACATCGATCGCGACGAAAGCCCTAGCGCGTCGACACCGATCGACATCGCCGCGCCCTCGCGCGCCTCTTCGCGCGCTCCCGCGCCCGCGCCCGCGAATCGACGACGAGTAATTATCCACACGCACCCCGTGAATGCGACCGGCATCACCAGCCGGCGTTTGCGCGCCCTTGGTCGTCTTCTTGACGTAGGCGATGCCCAAAGACCCGCCGGGCAATCGCTTCTTGACGATCTTGTTCGAGCGCGTGTTGTACGCGTGGCGTCGCTTGTACGTGATACGGGGCGCCATGTTTGTTTTCGTGCGTTTGGTGTCGCGCGGGAGCGAGCGAGGCGCAAAGAGACGGATTGTGCGCGCGATTGCTTCGTTTTGGTCGATCGCGAATACACAGGGTTGTGGGAACACATGTGCGCGCCGCGGCGCTTGATAAGTTAATACACGAGCTAGCGCGCGCGCGAGGACTAAACAACGCGCGCTTACGCGCGGGAAAATCACACAATCAAATCACGGAAACCCTAAATCGCTCTCTTCATGGTCGTCGTCGTGGACGTAACGCGATGGATGCGACGGGCGGCGCCAGAGCTTGATTTCGTTGAGCGTCGCGGTGAGCGCGGCTTCGGCGGTGAAACGCACGGCGGTGACGGGCGAGGTGTGGAGCTTGTGGGTCATGATAGGGACGAGACGTTCAACCTCGTCGCGATGGGCGGACTGAACGATGTTAGCGTCGGGGCCGACGAAAGAGGGCGCGCGACGAGACGCGCGCGCGGCGCCGACGGAGAGTCGCGAGGCTTGGTCCGCGAGCGTGGCGGTGTTCGAGTCGCGCGCCGCGGTTTCGCCGAAGTCGTCGTCTTCGGGGAAATGCCAGTCCCAGAACGCCACTCGACAGTCCTCGCCCACGGAGGCGATTCGAAGGAAGCGATGACCTTCGCCGGCGGCGCGCTCGTCCACGGCGACGTCGGTGATCCAGCTGCGATGGCCGCCGCACCCCCACGCGACGACTTCTCGCTCGTACAACCCCCATATTTCGAGCATATCGCTCTCACCACCAGCTATGACGTACCGACCGCACGGGCTCCAAGTCACGGCGTTGAAACCGGCGTAGTAGGACTTGAAGCCGGCGACGATGTTCGGCCTGTCGAGCTCGACGTCCAACACGCGACACATCCCCGCCCCATTCACGACGACTAAATAACGACAATCGGGAGAAAATGCCGCGGCATTCAGCGTATGTCGTCCGAAATGCCATCGCGCGCTCGGATTCGACCCGGGAACTTGCGACGCGGCGACGCTCAGCGCCGACGCGTCCGCCAACGCCTCAAACTTTGCCGCGACGACATCCTTCGACGAATCGTACGTGTACATGCTCCCATCGGCGTGCAACGACACGAAATCGAACCCCGTCGCGAGGTTCTCCTTATCGTCCCCTCTCGTTCGCCACCGCACGCACGTCGTCCTCGACGCGTTCACCCCGTCGCCGTCCGCGTTCCATCGCGTCGTCGTCGCCGTCGCCCGCTTCGCCTTCTCCCCCAACCATCTCCCCAAATCCACCCCACACACCTCCCCGTTCGCCAATCCGACGAGCAAATCGCATCGTTCGCCCTCCTCTTTCGCCCTCCACGCCAGCGACGTCACGCACGCGCCTCCGAACGTCACGCTCGCCGCCGTCTTCGCGTCGTTCGCCTCGTCCAACGCCATCGCGCGCACCCCCTCTCCCGCGTTCACCAGCGCGTACCGCCGCCCCTCCACCGTCGCCACCTCCACGCGCTGTCGATTTCTCGCGTCGTACGCCTCGCGCGCGCCCGCGCCTCGCGCGCGCGCCCCCGCGCGTCGCAGCGACACCGCGCGCTCCAAGTTGTACCGCCCCTCGGGCGTCTTGAAGCAATCGCGCGCGTCGCCGCGCTCGCGCGCGCGGTCGAGCGACGTCGACGCGCGCGTCGCGTCGTCGAGCGACGCGCGCGCGCGCGACGGCGCGTCGAGCGACGCGCGCGGCATCGCGCGGCGGAGTGTCGCCGTCGCGTCTCGCCCCGCAGACGGCGACGCGATGGCGACCGCGGACGCGCGCCGCGGCGCGTCGAGCGACGCCGACGCCGACGCCGACGCCGACGCGTCGTCGCCGACGCCGACGGCGCGCCGCCGCGACGGCGCGACGACGACGCGACGCGCGCGGCGCGACGCGATGGCGACGGACGCGTCGAACGCGGACGACGCGCGCGGCGCGCGACGACCGAGCGACGACGCGCTGGCGCGCGCGTACGAACTCCTGGACGCGCGCGGACGCGGATATTTCACCGCGCGCGACGTGCGGCGCGTGGCGGACGCGAACGGGTTCGCGGACTGGTCGGACGCGCGCGTGCGCGCGATGGTGTCGGCGTTCAAGCCCGAGGTCGAGCGGCGCGTCACGCGCGACGGCGCGGACGAGAGTTTGTTTAGAATGAGTAGAGTAGAGTTTGAGCGCGCGGTCGCGCGCGCGGGGGCGCGCGCGCCGCGCGCGTGATTGAAACGTACGACGGAGGCGCGCGCGCGCTCGAACGACTTCGGCGACGACGACGCGCGACACTCGACGACGCCGCCGATGATGGCGCCGCGCGAGCGCGCGAGGACGATGTCTCGCGCGAGCGCGCGATCCCGCGCCGCGGTCGTCGCGGTGGTTTTCGCGGCGTGCGCGCTGTGCGGCGTCGCCGACGCCGCGCGCTTATCCGCCGCGGATCGCGCGGGCGACGACCTCACCGCGCTCGGCGCGGACGCCGTGCCCGAGGGCGACGGCGGATTCAACGACGGGTTCGTGTCTTCGCTCGGCATGGTGCTCGTGAGCGAACTCGGGGACGAGACGTTCATCATCGCCGCCATCATGGCGATGCGAAACTCGCGAGGCGTCGTCCTCGCGGGCGGGCTGTGCGCGCTCACCATCATGACCGTGCTGTCCGTCATGCTCGGGTTGGTGGTGCCGCAGTTGATTAGTAAAGAGACGGTGAGTAAGGCGGCGTTCGTTTTGTACACGTTCTTTGGATGTCGGTTGATGTACTTGGCGTACAAATCGGACGGCGCGGCGTCGATGACGGGGGAAATCGAAGAGGTTGAAGAAAAGTTGGAAAAGGGAACGTCCGTGAGCACGCGCACGCGCGTGGCGCGTGTTTTGGCCAAGATTTCGTCCCCAGTGTTCATCGAAGCCTTTGTGCTGATCTTTTTGGCCGAGTGGGGTGACAGAAGTCAGATCACGACCATCGCGTTGGCGACGCATAAAAACCCGTACGGCGTCGCCATCGGCGGTATCCTGGGCCACACGTTCTGCACCTCCTTGGCGGTTGCTGGAGGCAGAATCGTCGCCATGAAGATTTCCCCTCGAACGGTGTCGTTCGTCGGTGGTATTCTCTTCTTCGGTTTCGCGTTGCACGCGCTTTATTTCGGCGCGCCCGGAACTGAGCACATGTGAGCGAAGCGCTCCGGCTTGACAATAGCGATCACCGTAGTTTTTTAGAAGCGCGCCACACGGTGCGATGATTGAAAGCAATTCATATGGTTAATAAATCAAGCGATAACTACCAGTACTAGACATCGATGGCGACTCTAAGAGCGATCTCTCTCGTCTTTGTTCTTTTGCATTTCGTCGATGAAGCGGTCGATGGCTGTCACCATCTCTAAGTTCACCTCATACTCCGCCTTGAGCTCCTCCGTCGCGTCCGGCGACTCGTACATGTCTTGCAAGAACGAAACCATGTATTCGTACTCCTCCTTCGTGAATAACAGCGCGGCTTCCGCGACAGCGGACGTCGCCAACAAGCTCTGCCGCTTCAACTGCGGCGGCAAATCGTGAAACTTCTTGTAGCAGTTCCCGATTCGTTCCCAGTCCCCGTCGATCATGCTCTCGCACAAGATGCGCAAGTGCACATCAATGATCGTGCTGCACGTCGTGAGATCGCCTTCGTACACTTGCGTGTACACTTCCACCACGCTCAGTTCGTTCACCGCGTCGTACGTCGTCGTCGCCCCCAGCAGCGCCGCCGCCTGGAACCTCGCGTTCACGCTCGAGTCCCCGGCGTTCGTCGCGCACGCGGCGATGAGCTTCGACTCGAGCTGCGCCCACCCGAGGACGTCGTCGTGCTCGATGATCTTCGCGGGCGCGTCCGGGAACTGCCGAAGCGCCGCGTTCGCGGGCGCCTCCGCCGTCGCGGCGAACGGTTTGGCGACGCGCGCGCGGTGCGCGCGCGATGCGCGCGCGATTCGCGCGGTCGGAGTGAAAACGGACGCACGCGCGGTGCTCATCGTTCGTCTCGAGGCGCGCGAGGGCGCGGACGGGCGCGAGCACGGCGCGATGTGCGGATAAGATGCGAGTCGCTCTGACGTCATTTCCAGTGTGCCAGACGCCGTGAGAGCGGACGCGCCGATCGTGTCGCGAAACGATGGATTGCGGGACGAAAGCGAAGCGAAACGGGTGATGTGAAACTTGCGAGCGTTGCAAATATGTTGGTCTAGCGTACAACTCGTCGCGCGCGACGGGGAAAGAATCGCTCGCCTCGGCGAGGCGAATCGTCATCCATACTTCGGCTTCCAAACCTTTTCGAACCAATCTCTGGTTTTCGCCCACGCCTCGTCGGGGGTGTAGATCGGCTCGTACCCGAGATCGTTTTTCGCGGCCTCGATGTTGAACCATCTGTTGATGAGCAACATGCGCACGGAGAACGGAGTAAGTTTGAACTTTTTGCCGCACAGGTAGCCGACGGCGTCGCACGCGTACGCGAGCGGCATCATGAAAGTCCAACCGGGAAGCTTGAACTTGTTCTTCAACGACGGATAGCCGAGTTCGACGAATGCGCGATCCAAGAAGTCCCACAGCTTGACCGGCTCACCGTCGGTGCAAATGTAAAACTTCTTCAACGCCGGCGAATTTGGATACAACGCTCGCTCGCCCAAAATCAACCCGTGGCAATAATTATCCACGTAACACACGCTGATCAAGTTTTCCCCGTTCCCGAAAATCCTCAACCTCTTGGCGTTGATCAGGAAGTTGTGCATGAACAGCATATCCCTCGGTCCGTACACCTGATGCGGCGCCACGGCGACGCTAAAAAACGTCTTCCCGTCGCACGCGTCCATCATCGCCTGCTCACCCTTCGCCTTACTCTCCGCGTACTCCTGCAAGAACACCTTCGGGAAATCCAATTCGCTCTCTCGCTTTCCATTGATATCGTTCCCATCGAACCGCGTCGAGGGCGACGACGACATCACGCACTTCGTAATCCCGTGCTTTTTGCACGCCGCGATCACGTTCAGCGTCCCCACGCGATTCACCGCGTCGTACAGCTCGCGCTTATGATACGGCCCGACCAGCGCCGCGATGTGCCACACGCACTCCGCGCCCTCGAACGCTCGATCGACGTCATCGGGCTTCGTGAGATCGCCCTGAAACCACACGATGCGGTCGTCGTCCTCGGCGTCGCTCGGCCTCGGCGCGACGTCGAACGCCACCACGCGCTCGGCGCCGCGCTCGACGAGCATCTCGACCAGGCGACGGCCGACGAAGCCCATGCCGCCGGTGACGACGCATCGCTTGGGGACGGGCGGGAAGGCGGCGGGGACGGATTTCTTCGACCTCGCCATCGCGCGAGGCGAACAGTGCGGCGAAGAGCGAGCGCGCGCGAGCGACGTCGACGAGCGCGCGTTCGGCTAAGAAGAGTTCGTGATGATGATCAACGCTACCTAGGATTGTGATCTCTCCGGATGAGTGGCTAATTCTATCGCGCGCGCGGCCGGCGCTCGTCTCTGCGCTCACGGCGCGCTCGGCGCCGTCGCGGAGTCGATGGCCGACTTCGCCGCTTTCAAACGCTCCTTCAACTCCAACGCGAACACGCTCTTTAAATCTTGATCGCGCGTGCGCAAGATGTACTCGTCCAACCCGCCGGCTTTGTCCATGCAGCGGAGCGCGTGCGCGGTGACGCGCATCGGGATCATCTCCTCCAGGAGTTCGCTGTACACTCGCTTCTTTTGCGCGTTCGGAAGCCATCGACGGCGAGTTCTGCGCGCGCGAAAATGCGACACGAATCGTTAGTCGATGACCGGCGGCGCGGCGGCGCGCCGAGACCGCGCGTCGGGGCGGTGAGATCGCTCGAACGCGACGCGAACACGCACTTGTTGCCCCCGTCCTCGCTCACGTTGTTGCCGAATTTGATGTGTTTACCCGCGAACAGACCGCGGCGCGCCTTGCCTTGCACCACGCGCGCGAGGGCGCGTCGCACGGCGGGCGCGAGCTCGGTGGACATCGAGGCGCGGCGCGGACGTGTGCGGTGAGGTATCGTTTTCGTGGGTGATATCGTACAGCGCGAGCTAGGTATGAGTGAATGAATGTTTCGTTTGTGCGCGCGACGCGCCGTGCGGTTTCGGTGGCGACCTCGGCGAGTGTTTCACGTTCGAGCGCGACGACTTGCGTCTCCTTAGCCGTCGTAGCTATCGCACGGCGAGTCGGGGACGCGACCGTGTCTGAACTTGCACGCGTCGCCGTTCCAGCAGTTGCCACGATCGAAGTGTTTGCAATACACCGGCCCTCGGCGCGGCGGATCGGGTTTCCTAGCGAAGAGCTCAATGCGCTTCCGCTTTAAAGTCTGCTGCTGATGCTGTACGTTTTGTAAACGCTGTTGAATTTGCCGTCCGACGACGTCACCGTATCTCGCGCCGTTGTTCATCGCCCCGACGTGTGTCTCTGTCGATGAACGACTCACGACTTCGCCCTCTTCGCCGGGCACCCAAAGCTTTTCTAACGGATGCGACACACCGGCGTTTTTGTACTGGAACCCGAGCGCGCGTGCGCACCCTTCTGGTGGTGGCGGTGGAACTTCCGTGGCTTGTGTAATTTGCGCTTTCATGATTCGGACATCTCCTTGATTCTCACCCTTAGCCATGGACGTCGGAGGCGGAGGAACGTCGACCATCTGCGCATACGCACGCTCTACGGGGGCCAACGAAGCGAGAGGATGAGGTGCTTGCTGCGGCGTATTCTTCGCATCTTTCTTCGCCTGCACCGCTGCTTTGTGCATCTTCGAAGTCTGATGCTGCGCCCAGACGTTCGCCAAGGACGTAGGCGTAGGCGCATGGACGGTGTGATCGCAAATCTTGCACCGCTTTGAATGTTTGAAATCCTTGGTAGTTTCAGCTTTCAGCTGAGTTTTCGTCTTCTTCACTTGCACTTTTTCTCCGAGTCTTTCGAAAACAGAAGACGCCGGTGGAACTGGAAGTGACGGTATTGGCGACGACGACAACGATTGCAAGAGCGCGTGACTCTGCGGTGCGTTGTCTTCTTCCCACTTAATGTGTTGCTCCGCACCCTCGAGTGCAGCGTTCGCTTCTTGCCTCGTGATGCTGGCGTGAAACGGAATTCCGGCCCGATTTAATCGCGCTATTTGCTCTGTAGTGGCGCGCTGGACAAAAAGAACATCGTTCGCGCTTGGAGCGAGCGCGTGACCGTGGATCTTCATGAACTGGATGCTCGTCGGCAGCGCGACTTCGACTGGATTTGAGAGCACTTCGCGAATCTTTGTCACCTTATCTGACGACATCGAACCGTAGGCCGCGATGACGAGCGCTGGAAATAACTTGACTCGCTTCACCAAAGTATCCAAAGCGCAGTCCTTGGACGTTCGATTTTTGAAGAAGTCGCGCGCCTCCTTTTGTAGTGACGACGGAATCGCCTTGGCTATGAAAGAATCGACCGAATGTTGCTCAAAGAGCGCCTGCGAAAACGCGCGCAACACGCGCCACAAATATTGCGCGTCTGTCGTCTTTTCGTCATGCGACATTTCCGTGAGCTGGTCGCTCGCAAAAGCGTCCAGTGCGTGCATCGGACCGCCCAAGTACTGCGAGTGCATCGTCACCTTGGTGTCCGCTTCGGTGACGTTGAGCAAAGCCTGCGCCACGTCCTTGCAGCGCGTCGCCTTGTCATCCCACGCACTACCCGCTTTGCTCGACGACGCGCCTCGGGTGCGATCCAACGTGAGCTTCAAAGCGTTCAAAGATGTGATCGCATTGCGACCGTCGCTCTTATTCATCGCCTCGGGCACGCTCTCGGCGAGCGCGTTCGCCGCGTCTTCGATCGCGCGCACCGTCGACTCCGGCAAGTTCTTCGACATGTCATCGCGAACACCAACGCGCTGCGTCAGATGTCGCGTATATCGCATCAGTTTTTCGTACGGCGACTCCGCCGGAATTCGCATCTCCGACGGCAATCGATCGTGCGCGTCTCGCACGAGCTCCACCGCGTTCGCGACCTCCGCGTCTCGCGTCCGCCCAGATCTCTTACACGCCCGAAACGCATTCGCCACCGCGTGCAGCGCGTCTTGAAATCTCTGTTGTCCCTCCCTGTCCGCCACGCGCGTCGTCGCGCGCGCGTCGTGCCCGCTCTGCAAACCTCGCGAGAGCGTGTTCGCGAACGCCGCGTCCTCGTCATCCTCCTCCGCCGCCGCCGCCGCCGCCGCGCGTCGCTTCTTCGCCGTCGGCGTCGCGCGCGCGCCGTCCGCGCGCGCGTCGTCCTCGTCGTCCGAGCTCTCCGCCGCGGGCATGCCCGCGCGCCTCGCGTTGACCGACGCCGCCGCGACGCCGCGCGTCGGCGCCTCGCCCGCGCCTCCACCGCCGCCGTCCGCGACCTCGACGTCGCATCGGCGCGCCTCGGCGCCGTCCGCGCGCCGACGCGTCGCGCGATGCCGACGCGCGACGCGACGCCGCGCGTCGTCGATGTCGCGTCCGTCGCGTCGGATCTCGGTCGCCCCGTCGATGGGTCGCGACTCGACGAGAGTCTCACACTACGCGCCTCGTCCCATCATCCACGCGCGCGTCGCGTCGCGGCGATCGC
>Ga0206682_10000092_pt1 | contig 84851 bp, 79 predicted proteins | sample M240m12015metaG_FD_155444 | JGI IMG/M metagenome (GOLD analysis project Ga0206682, IMG submission 155444) | Ammonia-oxidizing marine archaeal communities from Monterey Bay, California, United States - M2 40m 12015 | ecosystem: Environmental > Aquatic > Marine > Intertidal zone | place: USA... | reverse complement strand
GAAATCTTTTACCATTTTTGCGATCCATTTAAACCCTGTCAAACCGGTTTTAGTTTCCACATTATAATTGGCAGCAACATCATTCACAAGTTTTGTGGAGACAATTGTTGATCCAATGAATTGTTTTCCATTAATTTTTCCTTCTTCTTTCCATTTTTTTAACAAGAATTTAGTCATTACAACCATTGTCTGGTTTCCATTCATCAATTTCATGTTTCCATTAGTGTCTCTTACTGCCACTCCCAATCGATCACAATCAGGGTCTGTTCCAATCACAATATCCGCACCAATTTTATCTGCTAATTCAGTAGCCATTTGTAGGGCTTCAGGTTCTTCTGGGTTGGGAGATTTTACTGTTGGAAAATCTCCGTCAGGAATTTTTTGTTCCTCTACAATATGTACATCTGAATACCCTGCCTTGGACAACGCGTCAGGGACAGATACGACCGAAGTTCCATGTAATGGAGTAAAAACAATTTTTAAATTTTCTCTATCAATTTCATCAGACAAAGAAGCATTTTTTACCGAGGCTTTTACAAAGGCATCGTCAACTTCTTTCCCTATAACTTCAATCAAATCTTCTTGGGCTTGAAAGTTAATTTCAGAAAAATTCAATGAATTCACTTTTTGGATAATTCCATTGTCATAAGGAGGCACAATTTGTCCACCATCTGACCAATACACTTTGTATCCGTTATATTCTGGAGGATTATGAGATGCTGTTAAAACAATACCAGCATCACAATTTAAATAACGAACAGCAAAGGATAATTCTGGAGTTGCTCGTAAATCTTCAAATAAAAATACTTTAATGTTGTTGGCCGATAAAACATCTGCAACAATTTTTGAAAACTTTTTACTGTTGTGTCTACAGTCATAGGCAATAACAACGCTTAATTTTTCTTTAGGTACATTTTGAATTAGGTAATTAGACAAGCCTTGTGTGGCTCTACCAAGTGTATATTTATTTATTCTGTTGGTTCCAGCACCCATCAGTCCTCGCATTCCACCAGTTCCAAACTCCATATCTTTATAGAATCTGTCGACCAAGTCTTTTGAATTCTCAGCGATCAATTCGTTGATCTCTTTTTGAGTATCTGCATCAAAAGTAGGCGTTAACCATTGTGTTGCTTTGTCTAAAATATCTTTCATAAAATAAAATCGTCTTGCTTAATAAAGCGCAAATATACTATTTAGAAATTGAGTTTTTCTTTTATAGTATAGTGTTTTTCATTACTTTTTGTTTTTATTATGAGTTCGCCAATAAAACCTGCTAAAAATAATAAAGTTCCTAATATCATAGAAGTTAATGCGATATAAAACCAAGGATTATCAGTGACCAAAATGGTTTTTGTACTCTTATAGAGTTTGTATAATTTTATGATTCCTATGTAGGAAGCAGAGGTAGTTCCAAATAAAAACATAAGGGTGCCCCATAGACCAAAAAAGTGCATGGGTCTTTTACCAAATTTTGATAAAAATGAGATGGTAATCAAATCTAAAAAGCCATTGATAAACCGATCCATGCCAAATTTTGTCTCTCCGTACTTTCTTGCTTGATGTTGCACAACTTTTTCACCTATTTTTGTAAACCCCTCATTATTTGCTAAAACAGGGATGTATCTGTGCATTTCTCCGCTTACTTTTACCGTTTTAATCACATTATTTTTGTAGGCTTTCAATCCACAGTTAAAATCGTGTAATTGTAAGCCTGAAGTTTTTCGAGCAACGGCATTGAATAATTTTGAGGGTATATTTTTTGTAATGATATTGTCATAACGTTTCTTTTTCCAGCCGGAGATCAAGTCAAAGTTTTCCGTTGTAATTAAATCATATAAAGCGGGAATTTCTTCTGGATTGTCTTGTAAGTCTGCATCCATGGTGATCACCACATTTCCGGTTGCCAAATCAAACCCAGCATCCAATGCTTGTGATTTTCCATAATTTTTTTGAAAACGAATGGCTTTTACCGAACGGTCTTTATGCGATAGGTTTTCAATCACCTCCCAGGAAGCATCCGTACTTCCATCATCTATAAAAATAATTTCATATAAATAACGATTGGATTGCATAACCTTTGCAATCCAATCGTATAATTCTTTCAAAGATTCTTCTTCGTTAAGAAGCGGTATGACTATTGAAATATTCATATTCAAAAAAGTAGTCTTTGTATAAAGTATTGTTATTTGTATTTTTTACCTGTTCAGAAAACGAGGTAAATTCTCTTTAATATTGTTCTTCTTCAGATTTCTTCATAATTGCAGCTCCGATTGCAGAAACAATAAAACCTCCGATTGCATACATGATTATTCCCATTGCAGCCATGATTCCAGGAGATTGAAATTTTTTCCCCATTTCATTACTCATTTCTATTTGTTCTTCGGTCATGCCTTGGTCTATAAAAGCTTGATTTTGAATTTCCATCATTTGATTCATGAAATCAGGTTCGATGAAATTCGTAAAAATATAACTGTAGACAACATTGATTAAACCGGCTAATACAGCAATTCCAACACCAATTTTAACACCTTGTCCCCAAGATAGAAATCCATTATTTTCGCTTTTAAAGTTTTTAATACCTAGAACAATGATTCCAATAAATAAAGCTGATGTTATCAGTGTTCCGGACCAATGTGGTTCTAAGTGGTTCCCTGTAGCGTACATTATCAAACTATACAATACCATTGCCAATCCAAGAATTACCCCTTTGTTGCTGATTATTTTTTTACTATTAACCTGATTTTCCATTTTAATTCATTTAGTTTATCTATTAAAAACAAATATATTCATTTCATTCTTGAAATTTACAAAAAATGAAATATTAGTTATACTTTAATTGAATGATTATTAAAAATAGTTCTTTTTTTAATTGTCAAAATAAAAATAGATTGTAAATTTGCCTCGGCAAGTCCTACACAACTAGCTCCCTTTGAATCCTCCAGGGCGGGAACGCAGCAAAGGTATTAGGTTGTAGCAGTGTGATGTAGATAGCTTGCCTTTTTTTCTACCCTAGATTTAATTTTTTCTTTTAGTTTTTTATCTTCATTTTCTTTTTAAGATATTTGTTTAAATATTTTAAGTATGTCTAAAGTTATTTTAATTACGGGAGCCTCCTCTGGAATAGGGAAAGCGATTGCTACTTTTTTAGCTGAAAAAGGATGCAAGGTATACGGTACCAGTAGAAATCCTAAAAACACAGATCAATTCTCTTTTGAACTCATTGCTTTGGATGTTTTAAAAACCGAGACAATCACAACTGCCATTTCATTTGTTATTGAAAAAGAAGGTAGGTTGGATGTTTTGGTTAACAACGCTGGAATGGGTATTACGGGTCCTATTGAAGAAATACCTACCGATGAAATGAGAGCTGTTTTTAATACGAATTTATTTGGTGCCATAGAGGTTATGAAAGCTGTTTTGCCACAAATGCGGAAACAAAATTTTGGAACTATTATAAATGTAACTTCTATTGCTGGTTATATGGGTTTGCCTTTTAGAGGAATCTATTCTGCCACCAAAGGAGCTTTAGAAATTATTACTGAAGCAACAAGTATGGAAGTTAAAAATTTTGGAATTCAGGTTGTTAATGTTGCTCCTGGAGATTTTGCGACCAACATCGCTGCAGGGAGGTATCATGCACCTGTTCTGGAGAAATCTGCCTATAAAGCAAAATATCAGGCAAATTTAGATTTGATGAATACTCATGTAAATGATGGAATGGATCCATTAGAAATGGCGAAAGCAGTTTTTAAAATCATTCATACAAAAAAACCTAAAATTCATTATAAAGTGGGTGGTTTTATGGAGAAATTTTCGATTGCTTTAAAACGAATTTTACCAGATAAGTGGTATGAAAAGTTAATTATGAATCATTATGATTTATAGTTCTTCAATTGTTTGTTATAGGTAAAAAAAATATTTTTCAGAACACTCTTAAAATAGTAGACGAGTTGTTATCTTTGCATAGGGAAATAAAGTATCTTGTTGAACTTCTCTGAGTTGTAGTTCGCAAAAGTGATTTTGTAAAACCCTCACTAGATTCTGAATACCTTTAGAAGCTAGTAGTGCCCAAATATATAATAATGATTACTAAATAAGTTCATATGAAATTTTTTATTGACACAGCAAATTTAGCACAAATTAAAGAAGCACAGGCCCTAGGTATTTTAGATGGTGTTACTACCAACCCCTCTTTAATGGCTAAAGAAGGAATTACTGGAGAGGCAAATATTATCAACCACTACAAAGAAATTTGTGAATTGGTGGATGGAGACGTTTCTGCTGAAGTAATTGCTACAGATTTTGAAGGGATGGTTAAAGAGGGTGAGGCACTTGCAGCACTAAATCCTCAAATTGTAGTAAAATTACCAATGATAAAGGATGGAGTAAAAGCTTGTAAATACTTTTCTTCTAAAGGAATTAAAACAAATGTTACATTGGTTTTTTCTGCAGGTCAAGCACTATTAGCAGCAAAGGCAGGAGCAACCTATGTTTCTCCCTTTATTGGTCGTCTAGATGATATTTCTACAGATGGTTTGAATCTAATTTCAGAAATTCGTTTAATTTTCGATAATTACGGTTTTGAAACTCAAATTTTAGCAGCTTCTGTTCGTCACACAATGCATATTATTGACTGTGCTAAAATAGGTTCTGATGTAATGACGGGTCCTTTAAGTGCAATTGAGGGCTTATTAAAACATCCACTTACAGACAGTGGTCTAGCTAAATTTTTAGAGGATTATCAAAAAGGAAATTAATCAAGGTAGTAGATCTTGGTATAAAATGTCATTTCGAATTATAATGTTGGGGTGACATTTTTTAAGTTAAAAAAATGTACCCAAAAAAAGAACTTGCACAAATTCTAATTTCAGCATGTCACCAATTTAAAATTGAGACGGTTGTTATTTCTCCTGGTTCTCGTAATGCTCCTCTTACAATAGGCTTTTCTAATCATAAAGACATAGAAACCTTTAGTATTGTTGATGAGCGTTGTGCAGCTTTTTTTGCTCTAGGAATAGCACAGCAAACTCAGAAACCTGTTGCAATTTTATGTACCTCTGGATCAGCGTTACTAAATTATTATCCTGCTATTGCTGAGGCATTTTACAGCAATATCCCATTGGTAGTAATTTCTGCCGATAGGCCCAAACATTTAATTGATATTGGTGATGGTCAAACAATTCGTCAAGAAAATGTTTTTGAAAATCATATTTTATTTTCTGCAAACTTAATAGAAAATCCGAAGTTTAAAACTCGAAATTCACAATTAATCGGTGAGGCGTTACAGGTAGCAACATCAAATCAAGGCCCTGTGCATATAAATGTTCCTTTTGATGAACCTTTGTATGAAACAGTATCCTCTTTAGATAATTTTCATTTTCCTCATATTTCTATGAGTTCTCTAGAGAATTCACAAGTAGATTATCCCTTTTTTGCAGATATTTGGAACCGCGCAAAGAAGAAGATGATATTGGTGGGGGTTAATTATCCGGATAAAAAAATCAATGAACTTATCAATTTTTATGCAGAGGATACTTCTGTGTTAATACTTACAGAAACAACTTCTAACTTACATCATGAAAATGTAGTTGACGCAATCGATCAACTTATATTTTCTCTCGATGAATCGGAGTTTAAAGAGCTTCAACCCGATGTTTTAATTACGTTTGGTGGCATGATTATTTCGAAAAAAATCAAACAATTTTTACGTGCATATCAGCCCAAACATCATTGGGATATAGACGAAAAAAAGGCCACCAATACCTTTTTCTCTTTGACTGAATTTATTCAACAAAAACCACTCGATTTTTTCCAAGCATTTCACAATAATCTTCAAATAGTAACAAGTGATTATCAGCAAAGATGGTTAAAATATAGAGATGAGAAAAGAAATAAGCATCGACAGTATTTTCATCAAATTGAGCATTCAGATTTGAAAGCTTTTGGTCAAATTATAAAGACATTACCCGAGTATTCACAGCTTCAAATTAGTAATAGTTCCATCATAAGGTATGCGCAATTATTTTCTTTCAGAGAATCGATTAAAGTCTTTTGCAATAGAGGGACAAGTGGAATTGATGGTAGTACAAGTACCGCAATTGGAGCAGCAGTGGCATTCTCAGGTCAGACTGTTTTTATAACAGGTGATTTAAGTTTTTTTTATGATAGTAACGGGTTGTGGAATGCTCATGTCCCTGCTAGTTTTAGAATTATATTGGTCAATAATTCTGGTGGCGGAATTTTTAAAATCATTCCTGGTCCATCCACTACAAATGCAACTCAATATTTTGAAACACCCCACTGTTTGACTGCAGAGCATTTGTCTAAAATGCATGGATTTGAATATCTAAAAGCATATTCAACAATAACTATAAATGAGCAATTAGAGAGCTTTTATGAGGCTTCAGAAAATCCAAAAATTTTAGAAATTTTCACACCAAGCGTAGAAAACGACTTGGTTTTAAAAAACTATTTTAAATATATACAATAATGAATTTACAAGAGGGAGATAAAGTGCAATTGGTCATTGAAACTGAAACAGGCTTGGGTTATACCGTTTTAATTAATGATGAATTTGAGGGGCTCCTATTCAGAAGTGAAGTTTTTCAAGACATAGAAGAAAATATGGAGCTTATTGGATATATAAAACAAATTCGTGAAGATGGAAAAATTGACGTGTCGCTCAGGCCACAGGGTTTTAGAAATGTGATCAATTCTGATGTTGAAAAAGTGCTAGCTAAACTTACAGCCAGCAGAGAAGGTTTTATTTTGCTAACAGATAAAAGTTCTCCTGATGCTATTCGTTTTCATATGAAGATGAGTAAAAAGGCGTTTAAAAAAGCTGTTGGAAATTTATACAAAAAAAAACGTATTGTTATTAAAGAAGATAGAATCGAATTGGTAAAATAAAGTTTCAAGTGAGCATTGGTAGCAACATTACTGACCATCCAGTCTTAAAATGTTTTCGTAAAATGCATCTGAATTTGGATTTGTAGGATCCATTTTTCCGTATCCGATCTTGTAATACTTTAATGCTTTTTTAATGTTTTTACCGCTTTCATAGTATCTACCGATGTAATATTCACCTAGTGGTGAGGTTGGGAACAATTTTAAAATCATTTTACCAAACTCAAGTAAGTAATCCCCATTTTCTTTCTCGATAATTATACGTTCTATAGCGTAAATATCTCTCTCTCTGATTCCTATGTTACTTCCAAAAAGGAATTCAATTTCTATGTATTTATTTTCTAAATAAGAGATTGCATCTTTTGGAGATTTATTTTCGATATTTTTTTTAAATTCTTCTTTTGAAATCGGAGCATAAATTTCAAAAATTTTATTCATTGCTCTGGGAATGGCTTCACTCATAGCAGAAACACTACTAGTTGTTTTTATAGTGTCATTTACAATATGAAAATTTTTTAATTCTAGGGTCGCAAGATCTGATTGTAAAGCTCCTATTTTAGATTGCTTTGCGATAGAAAATGCTGAAGAGTTATTTGTGTACAAGTAAAATGTGTTGTCCTCTTTTAAAAACCTATTCAAGTTATACGACTCAAACTCTTGTCGGACAAAATCAGAGAACGTTGGATTTATACAAACATAGGAATTGATGAAGGGGTTATTTTCTTTTAAAAAATGACTTATTAAATTGGCAGAAGTTCCTTCGCCTACCAGAGAAATAAAGAGAGAGGTTCTGTAATTACTTTCCATATAAAAAAGTAATTCATCTCTTATAAATTCATAAAAAGCAATATTATTTTCATTTAGCTTGCCGTTTCTAGGATTAAAATAGGTGTCCTTTTTTTTGGTGTTTTTCATAGTAACACCAACCACAATTTGTTTCGGAGATTTATCTTTTGAAGCAAATAAAACTGAATTACCAACATAGGTGTCAAATAAATACTCGGCATTTAATACAATTGTCAATGGGTAGTTCTTCAAAGAATCTATTTCGTACTCCTCTGGTAGATAAATTTTGATATCTCTTGATGTTTCTAGGATTTCTGAGGTTATTTTTTTTTCAATTATTTTTTGTGAAAATCCATGAAAGTAAAAAAGAATAAATAATAGTGAGAATGATTTCCTTAACATAAATTAAAATCTTTATTTTTGTGAGCAATTCTTTTGTTCTTCTTATAGAACGTCCAAAATACAAAATTATGATACAACCCAGATGGAAAATTGTTAAGGAATATGAGGATATTACGTATATGAAATGTAATGGAGTAGCAAGAATAGCCTTTAATAGGCCCAATGTTAGAAATGCTTTTAGACCAAAAACAACCAAAGAGTTGTATGATGCTTTTTATGATGCTGGTGAAGATGTAAATATAGGTGTGGTTTTGTTATCTGCTGAAGGACCAAGTACAAAAGATGGCGTATATTCTTTTTGTTCTGGAGGGGATCAGAAAGCACGTGGACATCAGGGTTATGTTGGAGATGATGGCTATCACAGACTTAATATTTTAGAAGTTCAGCGTTTGATTCGGTTTATGCCAAAAGCCGTGATTGCTGTTGTACCTGGATGGGCTGTTGGGGGCGGACATAGTTTGCATGTTGTCTGTGATTTGACCTTGGCAAGTAAAGAACATGCGATTTTTAAACAAACAGATGCAGATGTTACCTCATTTGATGGGGGATATGGTTCTGCCTATTTAGCAAAAATGGTAGGTCAGAAAAGGGCAAGAGAGATTTTTTTTCTAGGGAGAAACTATTCCGCACAAGAAGCCTATGATATGGGTATGGTGAATGCTGTTATTCCACATGATGAGTTGGAAAATACCGCTTATCAATGGGCACAAGAAATTTTAGAGAAAAGTCCTACTTCTATAAAGATGCTAAAATTTTCAATGAACTTAACCGACGACGGAATGGTGGGGCAACAAGTTTTTGCCGGAGAAGCAACTAGACTTGCCTATATGACTGACGAAGCAAAGGAAGGAAGAGATGCCTTTTTAGAGAAGAGAAAACCTAACTTTCCAAAAAAATGGATTCCATAGTTTTAAATATAGATTTCTAATTCTCAATTTGATCAAATTTCACAAATAATTGAATAAATTTGTATTGATGATAGTCAATAGATTTTTAAGCTTAATTTTTTTAATAAATAAATGAAATCACAAATAGTTACATTTTTAATAAAATGCCCTGATCAAAAGGGATTGGTTGCGAAGATTACCAATTTTTTTTACGAGAAAGGATTTAATATTTTAAGTTGTCAACAGTATGTAAATTCTATTGAGGATACTTACTTCATGAGAATTCGTTTGAATGCTGATGGAACAATCATTTCAAAAAATCAATTGGAAAATAGCTTCTTAGAGCTGGCAAATCCGTTACATTTTAGTTGGTCTGTACATTACGGAGATAAAAAACAGAATGTGGCTTTGATGGTTTCCCATACGAGTCATAATTTATATGATTTGTTAGAGCGTTATAAAGAAGGTCGACTGGATTGTAATATAAAAATGATTATCAGTAATCACGATAAATTAAGACCCATAGCAACAATGTTTGAGATTCCTTTTCATCACCTACCTGTGACTAAAGAATCGAAATTAGAACAAGAATCTCAAGTGATTGAATTATTAGAAGCTAACGAAATAGATTTGGTAATTATGGCCAGGTATATGCAAATTTTATCTTCTCGTTTTATCAATCTTTACCCACAAAGAATTATCAATATTCATCATTCGTTTTTGCCTGCTTTTCAGGGGGCAAACCCATACAAGAAGGCTTATGAGAGGGGAGTGAAGTTAATAGGTGCAACTGCTCATTATGCTACCGAAGACTTAGATGAAGGACCAATCATAGAGCAAGACGTGAAGCCTGTAACTCACGAAAGTACTCCTCAGACACTAAAAATAATTGGTGCAGATATAGAAAAATTGGTATTGGCTAGAGCAGTTAAAAATCATCTGAATCATCAAATTATAGTATCTGGAAATAGAGCGATTGTTTTTCCTGAAGCAGGAGAGTAATTATGAAAATAATATGCATTGGGCGCAATTACGCAAATCATATTGAAGAATTAGCCAATGAAAGGCCAGAAAGCCCTGTGGTTTTTCTAAAACCGGATTCTGCAATTTTACCAAGAAAGAATCCCTTTTTTATTCCTCCTTTTTCAAAAGAGATTCATTACGAGGTGGAGGTATTGGTCAAAGTGAATAAAGTAGGGAAGCATATTGAACCAAAATTTGCTCATAAATACTATGATGAAGTTGGTTTAGGGATCGATTTTACGGCACGAGATGTTCAAGCACAATGTAAAGAAAAGGGGTTGCCATGGGAAAAAGCCAAGGCTTTTGATGGAAGTGCTGTTGTAGGATTGTTTTACTCAAAAGAGGAATTTGATTTAGCCAATTTACAATTTCAATTGTATCAAAATGATACTCTTGTTCAAGATGGAAATACAAATGCGATGTTATGGAAAATTGACGAATTGATAGCCTATGTATCTCAATATTTTACCTTAAAAAAAGGAGATATTATCTTTACAGGAACACCAGCAGGTGTAGGGAAGGTTTTTGAGAATGATGTTTTAAGAGGTGTTATAGCAGGAAAAGAGGCTTTTACTATTCGGGTAAAGTAATTAATCATAAAGCTTTAAGGTTAAATATTATCTCTATTTAGAGTGACTCAAAAGCCAATCATAGATATCCTGTCCAGCATAAACTCTTCTCCAAGTTTCTACATGATCTGTATCTTCATGAACAGTTAGTCTAACTTTATGGTGCCCCAGTTCTTTTAATTTATTAATTCCAGTGTAAAAATATTCAGAGGGGACTGCTTTGTCTTTTCCCCCAGCAATATTCCAAATAGGTGTTTTATTCTCTGCAATAGATTTTATCAAATCTGGAAATACAAACCCTACGATAGGATTTATCGCTGCAAATTTGTCTGGATATTTACTGGCGGTATGCCAAGTCCCATATCCACCAAAACTTAGGCCAGTTAGATAAATTCGTTTATCATCCGCTTTGAAGTTTTGTAAAGTGTTATCAATCATGTTTATTAAATCTTCTTGCACATTATTCCAACCATATTTATTTATGAACTTTATCTTTGTTTCTGGTATAGTACTACTCATGAAGCTATTTAATTTTTCACTTGTAAATCTTGGCTTAGGTCGTTTAGGTGTTCCGTTTTTTAATCGTTTGGGAATAGATTCTTTAGTTCTATTTGTTATGTAATCTATTCTTTGCTTGTCCAAATCAAACATATGTAGTTGGGGAGCAATTATAATAAAAGGGAGGTCTCTTTTTTGAACCCAAGCTTCATATAATGGTCCATGAATTTGTATATAATCTAAATCACTTATACCGTTTCCACGTTCTCCATTTCCATGAAGAAACATTAAAATAGGCCAATTTTTATCTGATTCTTTATATCCTTTCGGGAGGTATAAAAAATATTCTCGGTTTGAATTGTCTAGAAAACTTGTATATGGAATTCGCAGTAATTGTTCTTCTGATTTTTTTATATGAATCGAAGAGCAAGAACAGATCAACATTATTATAATCAGCAATAAGCAAGAAGAGACTTTCATTAATATGAAATTTATACTCAAATTTAATTAAAATATTGATACTTGTTCCTATTTTTGTATCAGAATAATACTTTATGAACGCAGAAATTATAACAATAGGAGACGAAATACTTATCGGCCAAATTGTAGATACCAATTCACAATGGATTGGAAAGCAATTAAACAAAATTGGAGTTTCGGTTCATCAAATAACTTCTATTCAAGACGACCAACAACATATTTTAAATGCCTTAAAAGAAGCACAAGAAAGAGTGGGTATTGTGATTATTACTGGAGGATTAGGACCCACAAAAGATGATATCACAAAAAAAACAATTGCAGCTTTTTTTAATGATGATCAGATGATTGAATACCCTGAGGTTTTATCACATATCAAAGCTCTGTTTAAAAAAATAAATCATCCCTTTAAAGCAGTTCAAATAGCACAAGCGAGCCTGCCTTCAAAAGCCACATTGTTAATGAACCATTTTGGAACGGCACCCGGTATGTGGTTCTATGAAAATAACACAGTCTTTATATCTCTTCCAGGGGTTCCCTATGAAATGAAAGGATTGATAACAAATGAAGTACTCCCAAGAATTCAAAAACAATTTAAACTTCCGTACATCATTCACAAAACTATTATGACATATGGTCAGGGAGAAAGTAGAATTGCCGAAAAAATAGAAGATTTCGAAAATAATTTACCACCCTACATCAAGTTGGCTTATTTACCCTCTTTTGGGCGTGTTCGCTTACGATTATCTGCAAAGGGAGATCATAAAGAGAATTTAGAAAAAGAATTAGATCACAAAATAAATGAATTGTATGAATTAATTCCCGAGATCATTACAGGTTTAGAGGATTTGAATTCTCTAGAAATAAGGGTAGGTGAGTTGCTTAAAAAAGCAAAAAAGACGATAGCGACTGCAGAAAGTGTCACAGGTGGAAAAATAGCATCTGCTTTGGTTTCTGTCCCGGGAGCCTCTTGCTATTTTAAAGGAAGCATCATAGCGTATACAGCAGAAACAAAAATTAATTTGTTGGGTGTTTCTAAAGAAACTATTGATACATATAGCGTTGTTAGTGAACAGGTGGCTATTGAGATGGCTAGAGGGGTAAAAGAAAAATTACAAACTAGTTATGCAATTGCGGTTACAGGAAATGCTGGTCCAACTCTAGATCACAATAGTGAGGGGGTTGGAATCGTTTATATTGCTTTTATATCTGATGATCAGGAGATTGTTCAAAAATTCAATTTTGGTCAGCCCAGAGAAAAGGTAATCAATAAAACAGTGAGTAAATCACTTGAAATTTTACGAAAAGAAATTCTTTAAAAATTTATAAAATTGTTTTGTTCGGGATTAGATTTATTTGTAGATTTGCACCTCGTTTAGAGATAATACTATAAAACTGTCGAAAAGATGTCTAGAGTTTGTGAATTAACAGGAAAAAAAGCAATGGTTGGGAACAATGTATCTCACGCTTTAAATAGAACAAAAAGAAAGTTTGACGCTAACCTAATGACCAAGCGTTTTTATATTCCAGAAGAAGATAAATGGATTACGTTAAAAATATCTGCTTCTGCATTGAAAAATATCAACAGAAAAGGAATTTCTGCAGTTATAAAAGAAGCGAGAGCTAACGGAATTTTAACTAAATAAGCTCAAGCGAATTAAAATTTTATACCAATGGCAAAAAAGGGAAACAGAGTTCAAGTAATTTTAGAATGTACTGAGCACAAAGCATCAGGAGAAAGAGGTACTTCTAGATACATTACAACGAAGAACAAAAAGAATACTCCAGATAGATTAGAAATTAAAAAATTCAATTCTATCTTGAAGAAAATGACTGTTCACAAAGAAATTAAATAAGTAAACATCTAAAGCTCGATAGAGGAGTACAGATCTAAAAAATTACACAATGGCAAAAAAATCAGTAGCATCGTTACAGACAGGTTCAAAAAGATTAAGTAAGGCTATAAAAATGGTAAAATCACCTAAATCAGGAGCATATACTTTTGTAGAATCGATCATGGACCCTTCTAAAGTAAATGAGTTTTTAGCAAAAAAGTAAGATTTACTTCACAAAATATTTCAAGCTACTTTCTAATGCAGAAAGTAGCTTTTTTTATGAAGTAGAATTGTGTATTTTTGAATATTGATTCGTGACAGTGGTATGTAAGCAATGATTATTTGTTGTCAACTATCTAACAGCCATGTTTTTTAACAAACTATTACAGTGCATAAGAGATAAAAATGAGTTTTTTTAAAAAAATTTTTTCAAAAGAAAACAAAGAAACACTTGACAAGGGTCTAGAAAAATCTAAAGAAAGTTTTTTTGGTAAATTAACGAAAGCTGTTGCTGGAAAATCTAAAGTAGATGATGATGTTTTAGACAATTTAGAGGAGGTTTTGATTGCCTCTGATGTTGGTGTAGATACGACACTTAAAATTATTAATAGAATTGAAGCAAGAGTAGCAAAAGATAAATATGTAGGAACTGAAGCGCTTCACAATATTCTTCGCGAAGAAATTGCAGGATTGCTATCAGAAACGAATTTAGGTAATGAAATCGAATTTACCATCCCATCAAATAAAAAGCCCTACGTAATTATGGTTGTTGGAGTCAATGGAGTTGGTAAAACAACAACAATAGGTAAGTTAGCGAATCAATTTAAGAAACAAGGCTTACAAGTTGTTTTGGGAGCTGCAGATACCTTTAGGGCTGCCGCGATAGATCAATTAAAAATTTGGGCCGATAGAACAAATGTGCCAATTGTACGTCAGGAAATGGGCTCTGATCCTGCTTCTGTAGCTTTTGATACACTTACCTCTGCTGTGACTCAAGAGGCTGATGTTGTCATTATAGATACTGCTGGACGTCTTCATAATAAAGTTAATTTAATGAATGAGTTGACTAAAATTAAAAGGGTCATGCAAAAAGTAGTTCAAGACGCTCCTAACGATGTTTTATTAGTGTTAGATGGATCTACAGGTCAAAATGCATTTGAGCAAGCAAAACAATTTACAAAAGCAACAGAGGTTACTTCATTGGCAGTTACTAAACTTGATGGGACTGCAAAAGGAGGTGTTGTAATTGGTATTTCAGATCAGTTTCAAATTCCTGTGAAATATATAGGCGTTGGAGAAGGAATAGATGATTTACAAGTTTTTAATAAAAGTGAATTTGTAGATTCATTTTTTAAATAACTTACACAATTAGTGAAGACTATGCGAGTCGGGTATTATGGGGCTTTATTTAAGAGGAATATTTCTTCTATTGTGCTATTCTCCTTGCCGTAAAAAGTAACCTTAATATAATCTTCCATCTTTGATTAGAAATCTTCACGAGAGGATACGGTTAATTTACTTTTTTCTGAAAAATGATATGTATAAGCCTCTTCTAAGGTCTCAGAATCGCTACAGGAGAATACAAGGAAACATATTATTAATAATGCCTGTCTTTTTTTGTTTTGAGCTAATGATTATTTTTCGATCATAATTGATATGATTTAATTTATTTAAGATTGAGTGTCGCTAATGTATTCATTGACAAAGTTTTCCAAAATAGTTAAAGGAATTGCCCCATGAGAGAGTACGACTTCATGAAATTCACGAATATCAAATTGATCTCCCAGTGCATTTTTTGCTTTGGCTCGCAATTCTAAAATCTTTAACATTCCGATTTTATAGGCTGTTGCTTGACCTGGCATTACAATATGTCTTTCAACCATTTTAATGGCGTCTAACCTGGCATTAGGTGTGTTTTCTGTGTAGTATGCAATCCCTTCTTCGCGTGTCCATTTTTTGGCATGAATTCCGGTGTCTACCACCAATCTGCATGCTCTCCACAATTCCATCGCCAAACGTCCGAAATCTGAATAAGGATCTGCATAGAATCCCATTTCTTTTGGAATAAATTCAGAGTATAACCCCCAACCTTCTGTATAAGCTGTGTATCCTCCAAATTTTCTGAATAAGGGGACTTCTTTTAGTTCTTGTTGAATTGCCAATTGCATATGATGTCCTGGAATTCCTTCGTGATATGCCAATGCTTCCATCTGATAAATCGGCATTGATTCCATATCATATAAGTTGGCATAGTAAATACCTGGTCGAGATCCATCTGCTGCCGGACGATTGTAAAATGCTTTTCCAGCCGATTGTTCTCGAAACGACTCAACTGCCTTGACCATGATCTCTGCTTTGGGTTTTGTAATAAAGATTTCATCTAATCGAGTTTTCATGCTATCAATCAAACTGACAGCTTTCTTTAGATATGCGTCTTTTCCTTGTGTATCTTCATTGTAATAGAATTGCTTGTCTGTCTTCATAAACTGAAAAAAATCTTGTAAGGTTCCTTCAAAATTAACTTTATTGCGAATACCATTCATTTCTTTATGAATTCTTGCGACTTCATTCAATCCTATTTGATGGATTTCATTGGCTGTTAAGTCTGTTGTTGTAGTTCTTTTTAAGGCATTATTATAAAACGCCTCTCCATTAGGAAATTTCCATGCTCCATGATCGGAGTTAGCTCTTACTTTTTGTTTTTTTAGGAAAGTAATCAAACTACTATAGGCAGGTTTTACAGATGTTAACAGTGCTTGCCTTGCCAGTATTTCTAACTTATTTTTTTTCCTAGTAGTAATTTTTAACCTGTTTACTTTTTCCGAAAAGTCCTTTAATAAAGTACTTTTTTTATCAGAGGTGTCAAATGGTTGGCCTGCTAATATGTTTTCTGAGTCTTGAATCACTTTGTCGAAAACAAATGTGGGAGGAACGATTCCCTGGGCTTCACGTGCTTCCAAATTCTTAATTAATTGAGAGAAGTATGTATTGAATTCATTCAATCTAGAGATGTAGGCGTTGGCATCAGAAATACCTTCAATTCGATGCATGTTAATTAAGAAAGCGGGTTTACCAGATTGTGCTCCAAACATTTGATTTACTGGGTAATTGTATGATCGGTACTTGTAATCAGCAATGTTGTTTTTTACCTTATTCTTGAATAAGTTATAACTCAATAAAACTTCCTTAGAAAGCGCTTCTACATTCACAGAATCTATTAACCAAGCGAGTTCCTTTTTGTGTATTGCTAGATTTCTGTTTTCAGTTTCCGGAGTATTATCGTCCAGTTTTCCATAGTCTGTTTTTATTCCAAGTCTAGTTTGAAGTTCGGGAGAAAGACTCACCTGATTTTCAAAAGATTTTTGAAAAAAAGTACTGACTTTTTTGGACTCTGCAGCAATCTCTTCGGTTGAGTATATTTTTAGAGCTTCTCTCTTACACGAAATTAATAAGGTAAAAGCACATAAAGTGAGTAATGATTTTTTAAGTAAGTGTTTCATTGGTTTATGGTATAGATGCATTCTTTTTTTTGTGTAAAATTAAGAAGGCTTAATGAGTACTAAAAATTTAAAATAACTATTATAGCACCCTAAATTTAATAAAAGTTTAGGGAATGATCTTTGAGATCTATTTTTTTAAGAAAAAACCTTCTAAAAAACTTTATAAATTAACTCCAATTAAGCTGTATATTTGCAATCATTAAAAAAAAGACATGCGTACAAAAACCATTAAAAAAAATAAGATCAATGTAGTTACCCTAGGCTGCTCTAAAAATATTTATGATTCTGAAGTTTTAATGGGGCAATTAAAAGCCAATGGAAAAGAGGTTGTTCATGAAGATGAAAACGATGATGGCAATATTGTGGTTATCAATACTTGTGGTTTTATTGGTAAAGCAAAAGAGGAATCTATAGATACCATTTTACACCATGCGCAAAGAAAAGAAGCCGGAGAAATAGATAAAGTTTTTGTTTCGGGTTGTTTAAGTGAACGCTACAAGCCAGATTTAGAAAAAGAAATTTCTAATGTAGATCAGTATTTTGGAACTCACGATTTACCAAATTTATTAAAAGTTTTAGAAGCAGATTACAAGCATGAATTAATAGGAGAGCGGTTAACTACAACTCCAAAACATTACGCTTATTTAAAAATTGCCGAAGGCTGCGACAGACCTTGTTCATTTTGTGCCATCCCTTTAATGCGAGGAAAACATGTTTCTACTCCCATAGAAGATCTTGTTACTGAGGCAACAAAATTAGCCTCTAAAGGAATTAAAGAAGTGATGTTAATTGCACAAGATTTAACCTATTATGGCTTAGATATTTATAAGAAAAGAGCTTTGGCAGAATTGTTGGAAGCCCTTGTAAAAGTTGATGGAATCGAATGGATTCGTATGCATTATGCATTTCCTACCGGTTTCCCGATGGATGTTTTAGAAGTGATGAAACGCGAACCTAAGGTGTGTAATTATTTAGATATTCCGTTACAACATATCAATACCGAGTTATTAAAATCGATGAAGCGTGGTACAACCCACGAAAAAACAACGGCTTTAATTCATAAGTTTAGAGAAGTAGTGCCAGAAATGGCTATAAGAACTACCTTAATAGTTGGATATCCCGGAGAAACTCCTGAAATGTTTCAAGAGTTAAAAGAATGGGTAGAGGAAATGCGTTTTGAACGTTTGGGAGCTTTTGAATATTCACATGAAGAAAATACGGGAGCCTATGTTTTAGAGGACAATGTTCCTGCTGAAGAAAAGTTTAAGCGTGTCAATGAAATCATGGAAGTTCAGTCTCAAATTTCTTGGGAATTGAATCAACAAAAAATTGGAAAAACATTTCGTTGTTTGTTCGATAGAAAAGATGGGGAATATTTTTATGGTAGGACAGAATTTGATTCTCCAGATGTAGATAATGACGTGCTAGTAGATGCACGTGAGCATTATATAAAAATTGGAGAATTTATTGATATTAAAATTTATGAAGCGGGTGATTACGACCTGTATGGTGCTCCAGTAAAATAATTATTAAAAAATCACTTTATTTCAGTGTCTTTCTTTGATACAACAAGAATTATTTTAATTGATCAGAGTTCAAAAAGAAAATAGCATTGGCTACAAAAAGTTTACCGTTTTCCCAGAAAGATCTAAACAGAGGATTGTCTACCATATAAACAATGCTTCCGTTTCCGATTTGTTCTTCTCCAAACAATAATGATTTGGGGATGTTTTTAATAGCTTTACTCCCTGCATATCCTGAAATATTTTTAGCATCTGCATCAAAATAAGCAATGTTGTTTCCCTCTTTTAGGTACTCATAAGAATTACCACTCAATTTTAATGAAAAATAAGAAGTTTTATAGCCAAAAGCGAGTGGATGTGTATGGTCTACATTGCTTTTAAAAATACTACCTGTAATTAATGTAGCAATATTTTTTCGTTCTCTATCGGCAAAAGGAGTCAATGTTGTTTGAGTAGAATTTTGTGCAGCTTTTTTCTTGACCAGCGAGAACCCTTTTTTGTCAGTAAAACTATTTAAGGCGTTTTCAATAGCAAGTACTGTCCCTCCAGAACGAATCCATCGTTGTAAGTTTTCTAGTACATCATCGCTCAGTACTTTTAAATAATTTCCATTAGGAATTATAATAACATCATATTGCGCATAGTTCATATTTACAAAATCATTTGCATCTATGTTGGTAATAGGGTACTGCAATTGTGTTTCAAAAAAGTGCCAAATTTCTCCAAAACTTAAGGAAACGGTTCCTTCCCCAGACAATACTGCAATTTTTTGTTTGTGAATAGGTTTTACAGAATACGATCCGAAATCAACTCCAGAACTTACAAAACCACTTTTTACTGAAGTTAAAGTTCTTTGATGATTGTTTGCAATAGCTATTAATTTGGCATCAAAAGAAATATTTTGATTGTCATTTCTTAAAATAATAAGAGTTCCTCTGTCATAAGATTTTCCATCAATAGCAAAGGGTTTTTCAGAAAAACGAGGGACAATATTAGCCTTTAATACTGCAGCTAAAAAAGAAGCATCTGCAAGACTATTCCACTTTGAAATATATGCATATGATGAAGGGTCAGAAATATTTTTTTTAAATGGAGCACTCTTGTTTGTATGAGTATGAACCCTGTCTTTGGAGGCTATGGCTTTAAATCCATGTGCATACGGTAAAGACCAAGCCGTAATATCGTAGGTTAAAGAATCTGTTAATTTTGTTTTAGGTTCAAAAAGAGCTTTGACCATTTTTCCTTTTGGTTGATTGGTTTGAATTACCAAATCTGATGAAGAAACACTCATTTTTTCTTTTATTTGTGAGGCATAAGCATATCCTTTTACGGTTCCTTTTTTTGTGTTTTTGTATTTGATTTCGTGAGTGTCTAACAATGCTTTTAAACGAGCTGTTTTGTCTTTGTTTTCGTTTTTTAATACGTAACTCTTATAAGTTGTATCATTATTAAGAAAGAATTTTTTAAATTCAATATTCAATTTTTGAGCATTATTAGAAGCAACTTCTACAGTAGATAACCCTGTTGTCATATGATGAATAGCTCTATTTTTTAAAGTTAAAATTTCTCCCTCATCTGTTTTTATGCCTAACCCTGCGCGGCCATGCCCTGCCTGTTCATAGGTCATTCCAATAGCTCCCATATAAGTAGGGTAGGTGTCTCCATAGCTTGGATATAATAAGTCAAAACTTTCTTTTGTAAAATACAACCAGCCTTCTCGATCAAAATAGCGCGCATGATTTTTTCCGATTTCAGTTTGAAAATTACGTTGCCAGTCAGAAATAATTTCATGAAAAGGAGCTGCTGCTGGGGCAAAATAATAGGGGTCGTTTATTCCTTGTTCATGAAAGTCTACATGAATATGCGGCATCCATTTGTTATATATCTGTAACCTCTGTATTGTTTCTACCTGTGTTGCCCAAGCCCAATCTCTGTTTAAGTCAAACAAATAGTGATTAGGTCTACCTCCCGGCCATGGTTCAGAATGTTCTTTCCCATCTTGATTTATATTAAAAGGAGCACTCTTTACTTGATGGTACCAGTTTACATAACGATCTCTTCCATCTGGATTTAAGCAAGGGTCTAAAATAACCACTGTGTTTTTTAACCATTCTTTTTTATTTGTTACTAACTCATAGAGCGTTAACATGGCGGCCTCTGTACTTGAAGCTTCATTTCCATGAACATTATAACTCAACCATACAATGGCTATTTTATTGGATGCATCTTCAGAAATAATACCTGTTTGTGAAAGATTAGATGTTCTAATATTTTCTAAATTATCAATGTTTTCTTGTGAAGAAATATAACTTACATACAGAGGTCTATACTCGTTAGTTTCTCCATATTTTTCTAATTGAACATTCGAAATAGTCTCGCTGACGTATTTAAAATATGCAACCACCTTATGATGTCTTGTAAAGCGGGATCCTATTTCGTACCCTAAAAATTCAGAAGGCGTTTGTAAATTTTGAGAACAGAGATTCCCAAATGAAAGAAAAGTAATGATGAAAAAAAAAGTAGTTTTCATAAAATGAATTTTGGTATTCAAAAGTAAGGAATATATAAATGTCTTTTACTATAATGAATTTATATGCTATAAAACTTTGTTAGAGCTAATCTCATTGAATAATTTTCCTTAAAAATTTAGTATTTTTGAAATATGACTTCGAACAAAAGTGGTACTGATATTACTAATGTTTCCATTGACTACAACAAACATTGGAATACTGAATATAATAACAAATCAACAGAAAAATTAGGTTGGTTTGAGAAAAAATCTACTCAAACTTTAGATTTAATTAAAGAATCTAGATTGGGAAAAACAGCTAAGATTTTAAATATTGGTTCTGGGACCTCGGTCTTAACAGATAATTTATTAGAATTGGGGTTCTCTAATATCATAACAAGTGATATTTCTGAAGTGTCTTTATCGATATTGAAAAATAGAATTGGAGCCTGCGATAAGGTTCAATTTATTGAGGACGATTTGTTGCAATCTTCAAAATTAACATTGTTAGAAAATATTGATTTATGGGTCGATAGGGCTGTTTTACATTTTTTTATAGAAAAAGATGCAGTTTTGACATATTTCAATCTTTTGAAGAAGATTTTAAGTCCAACAGGCTTTGTGATCATTGCTGTTTTTGCAAAAGGCGGGGCAGATAAATGTTGTAGATTGCCTGTCAAAAATTATGATATAGCCATGTTAGAAAAAGAGCTAGGAGCAGCGTTCAAGTTAATAAAAACATTTAATTACATGTTTATAAACCCATATGGAGGAGAAAGACCTTATATTTACGCCTTGTTTCAAAGAAAGCAGTAAAAAAGAATGAAAGTAACACATATTCCTTTTCAAGAAACTGGATTTTTCTCTAAAACAATTATTGATTATTTGGAGAAAAAGGAATCTATACAGCCCTTCTATCATAATTTTCCAAACATTACCGGGTTTCATCATCAAATAGAAGAAAAGCAACAATCTTTTTCACTAAGTACAAGAAAAGTATTGGTTGAGGCTTTGAAAACTCAATATAAAAAATTTAAAATTTCCGATAAAACCAAAAAGAATATCGAAATTTTAAAGAAACAAAATTCTTTCACCGTTACTACCGGTCATCAATTAAATTTATTCACAGGACCGTTATATTTTTTGTATAAAATTATTTCTACAGTTAATTTATGTGAAGAACTGAGAGAGAAATTTCCAAAACAGCATTTTGTTCCAATCTATTGGATGGCTTCAGAAGATCACGATTTTGATGAAATTAATTATTTCAATTTTGAAGGTAAAAAAGTAGCTTGGAATAGAACTGATGGAGGTGCTGTCGGAAGATTTTCAACCGATGGATTAGAAGCTGTTTTTAAGGCATTTGCAAATCAATTAGGGAATTCTATGAATGCGGAGTTCATTAAAAAATTATTTTCAGAGGCCTATTTGAAACATGAAAATTTAGCAGAAGCTACTCGTTATATTGCAAATGAATTATTTTCTGAGACTGGTTTGGTTATTATAGATGGTGATGATCTAAAGTTGAAAGAATTATTTAGTCCAATTATAAAAGACGAATTAGAAAATCAAACATCCTTTAATGCGGTTGTAAAAACAATTTCAACTCTGAAGGAAACGTATAAAATTCAAGTAAATCCTAGGGAGTTGAATTTATTTTATGTGGGCGATAATTTTAGAGAGCGCATTATTTTAGAGAATGGGGTATATTCTGTAAATAATTCACAACTGAAATTTTCTAAAGCTGAAATTTTAAAAGAAGTAGATAACAATCCTCTCGCATTTTCTCCAAATGTTATTATGAGGCCTTTGTATCAAGAAGTGGTTTTACCTAATATTTGTTATATCGGAGGAGCAGGAGAAATTGCTTATTGGTTAGAGTTAAAAGAATATTTTACACAAACTGAGACGCCTTTTCCTATATTATTGCTTAGAAATTCTGTACAATTAATAACAAAAAAACAACAGAAAAAACTTAAGAATTTAAAGATTTCACATAAAGATCTCTTTTTAGATCAACAGCAATTACTTTCAGAAAAAGTAATAGAAAATGCTCAAATAAAAATTGATTTTTCTGAAAAAATCAATTTTTTAAAAAAACAATTTTCAGAATTAAAACAGGTTGCAAAAAACACAGACATTTCCTTTGTTGGCGCTGTTAAAGCGCAGGAAACAAAGCAGATAAAAGGCTTAGAAAATCTTCAAAAACGTTTGTTAAGAGCCGAAAAGAGAAGGCAGAAAGAGTTGGTGTTTCGTATTAAAGATCTTCAAAATCAACTGTTGCCAAACCAGGGTTTGGAGGAGCGTCAGCGAAATTTTTCTGAATATTACGCTGCTTATGGCCCCACATTTATAAAAGCGTTACAAGGTGCTTTAAAACCTTTGCAATTAGAATTCACCGTATTAGAACTAGAATGAAAGATAAAGGTTTACATCCAAAAAACAAATTCAATAAAGGGTATGATTTTAAACAACTTATTATAGATAACCCTATTTTAAAAGACTTTGTTTTTAAGAATTCATATGGAAATATGAGTATTGATTTTTCCAATCCGAAGGCGGTTAAAGAACTTAATAAGGCTTTGCTATTCTCTTTTGATCAAATTACAACTTGGGAATTCTCAGATGATAATTTATGTCCACCAATTCCTGGACGGTTGGATTATATTCATCATTTAGCAGATTTACTATCATCAGAAGAGCAAATTAAAATTCTTGATATAGGAACCGGTGCAACTTGTATTTATCCTTTATTGGGTGTTGCAGCATATGATTGGGATTTTGTTGCAACTGATATTGACTTAGATTCTCTAGATACTGCACAAGATATAATCGATGATAATCATTTAGACGATGCGATCAAATTACGCCAGCAGTTTGATGAAAATAATATTTTAAAAGGTATTTTGGAAGATAATGATTCCTTTTCTGCAGTGATGTGTAATCCACCATTTTATAAATCTGCAGAAGAAGCAAGAGGAGCTAATAGAAGAAAAACTAGGAATTTAGGGAATAATAGTGTGAGAAATTTTGCGGGTAATAACAATGAATTATGGTATGTAGGTGGTGAAAAAGCCTTTTTACACAATTATTTATATGAAAGCTCTCTTTTTAAGGAGAAAAGTAGGTGGTTTACAAGTCTGGTTTCTAAAAAAGACAATGTAGCAAGTCTCGAAAAATCCTCAAAAAAATTAGGAGCAACTTCATTTAAAGTGATTCCTTTGCATCAGGGTAACAAAGTAACTAGAATTGTTTGTTGGACATATGAATTAAAAAATAGGAGTTAGACCTAACGTTTATTTTATTTATACAAAAAGAACAACCCGAAGCGAATCACTTCGGGTTGTTCTTTTTGTATTACTATTGTTATTTATAGAAAAGAAATAGCGATGTTACAAATGGATAACTTCATCATACGCATCTGCAACTGCTTCCATAACTGCTTCACTCATAGTAGGATGTGGGTGAATTGTTTTTAAAACTTCATGCCCTGTTGTTTCTAGTTTACGTCCTAAAACTGCTTCTGCAATCATATCTGTAACACCAGCACCAATCATGTGGCAGCCTAGCCATTCTCCATATTTTGCATCAAAAATAACCTTTACAAATCCATCTGTAGTTCCTGCTGCTGTTGCCTTTCCTGAGGCTGAAAAAGGAAATTTACCTACTTTTAATTCATACCCTGCTTCCTTGGCTTTTGCTTCTGTCATTCCAACAGAGGCTATTTCTGGAGTAGCGTATGTACAACCAGGAACATTTCCATAGTCAATAGGCTCTGTGTGTAATCCTGCTAATTTTTCTACACAAGTGATCCCTTCAGCAGAAGCAACATGTGCCAACGCTTGACCAGGAACTACATCTCCAATTGCATAGTATCCAGGGATATTAGTCTGATAAAAATCATTTACTAAAATTTTATCTCTATCGACAATAATACCTACGTCTTCTAATCCAATATTTTCGATATTTGATTTAATACCAACAGCCGATAGTAGAATATCCGCTTCAAGAGTTTCCTCACCTTTTTTTGTCTTTACAGTTGCAATTACACCTTTACCAGTGGTATCTACTGATTCTACAGAGGAATTGGTCATTACTTTTATTCCTGCCTTTTTAATAGAGCGCTCAAATTGTTTTGAGATATCAATGTCTTCAACAGGGACAATGTTCGGCATGTACTCAACAAGGGTCACTTTTGTACCCATGGTATTGTAGAAATGTGCAAATTCAACTCCAATAGCACCTGAACCTACAACAATCATCGATTTGGGCTGACTTGGAAGGGTCATGGCTTTTCGATATCCAATTACTTTTACGCCGTCTTGTGGTAAGTTAGGCAATTCTCTAGAACGGGCTCCTGTTGCGATAATAATTGAATCGGCACTGTATTCTGTTACGGTTCCGTTTTCGGCGGTAACTTCAACTTTTTTACCTGTTTTTATTTTTCCAAAACCATCAATAATATCGATGTTATTTTTTTTCATCAAGAAGGCAACTCCTTTACTCATTCCTTCTGCGACTCCACGACTTCTTTTGATTACAGCGTCAAAGTCTTTGTCAATTGCCTCTGCTTTTAAACCATATTGATCTACATGTTTCAAATAATCATATACTTGAGCAGATTTTAACAAAGCTTTTGTTGGAATGCATCCCCAATTTAAGCAGATTCCACCGAGAGATTCTTTTTCTACAATGGCAACTTTAAAGCCTAATTGGGAGGCTCTAATTCCTGTAACATATCCTCCAGGTCCACTTCCTATGATAATGATATCGTATTTCATAATTGTATTTTAACTAATATTGGTGTTGTTTGTTGTGCAAATCTAATCAATAATCATAAATTTACCTCAAAACTTGTTTTCTATTTACATTCTCTCTGGTACTTCAATTCCCAATAGCGAAAATGCAAGTTTTATAGTGTCAGCGACTTTTTTGGATAACTGAACTCTAATGATTTTTTTCTCTTGATTTTTTTCTCCTAAAATAGATACATTTTGATAAAAAGAATTGAATTCCTTTACCAAATCATAGGTGTAATTTGCAATGATTGCTGGTGAAAAATTGGTAGCGGCTTGTTGAATTACCTCAGGAAATACTTCCAATTGTTTTATCAATTCCTTTTCCTTTTCATGCAGAACTACAGTCGGAATCGATTGTGAATAATCGAAATTAGCTTTTCGAATGATAGATTGAATTCGTGCATAGGTGTATTGAATAAAAGGCCCTGTGTTTCCTTGAAAGTCAACGGATGATTTTGGATCAAATAAAATTCTTTTTTTAGGATCTACTTTTAGTATAAAATACTTTAAAGCACCCAAACCAATGGTCTTGTATAATGCTTCTTTTTCTTGCTCAGTGTAGCCATCTAATTTTCCTAATTCATCAGATATTTCTTTTGCTGTTGCGGTCATTTCGACAATTAAATCGTCTGCATCTACCACTGTTCCTTCTCTTGATTTCATTTTTCCAGAGGGTAAGTCTACCATTCCATAACTTAAATGAAATAAGCTCTTTGCCCAAGAGTAACCAAGTTTTTTTAGGATTAAAAACAATACTTTAAAATGATAGTCCTGTTCATTTCCAACGGTGTATACCATTCCATTAACATCAGAAATATCTTTTGAACGTTGAATAGCTGTCCCTATATCTTGTGTGATATATACTGCAGTTCCATCGGAGCGCAATACTAATTTTTCATCCAATCCTTCATCACTCAAATCGCACCATGTTGAACCGTCCTCTTTTTGATAGAATACCCCAGATTTTAATCCTTGGTCGATGCTATCTTTTCCTAATAAATAGGTGTTGCTTTCATAATATAGTTTATCAAAATCGACTCCTAAATTTTTATAAGTAACTTCAAATCCACGATACACCCAAGAATTCATTTCTTTCCATAAAGCAAGTACATGTTTGTCTCCAGCCTCCCATTTTAACAACATTTCTTGTGCCTGAATTATGAGCGGTGCTTGCTTTTTTGCTTCCTCCTCAGAAAGACCAGAAGCAATCAAGTCAGCAATTTCTTTTTTGTATTCCTGATCGAATTTCACATAATAATTTCCAACCAACTTATCTCCCTTTAAACCTGTTGATTCAGGGGTTTCACCGTTTCCGAATTTCTCCCAAGCAAGCATTGATTTACAAATATGAATTCCACGGTCATTAATAATTTGGGTTTTGTATACTTTTTTTCCAGAAGCTTGGATAATTTGCGCAACAGAGTATCCAAGTAGATTATTACGTACATGCCCTAAATGTAATGGTTTGTTTGTGTTTGGAGAGGAATACTCAACTAAAACAGCTTCTTCATTCTTTTTTGGAAAGTTGAATCCAAAACTAGTATCCGAATAAATAGAATTGAAGAAATTAAGATAGAAACTATCCTTGATCACAAGGTTTAAAAAACCTTTTACAACATTGTAGCTAGAGATTTCTGAAACATTTTCAACAATATAATTTCCCAAATCTTCTCCGATTTGAATTGGATTTCCTTTTTTATATCGCAACATCGGAAAAACTACGACGGTAATATCTCCTTCGAATTCTTTTCTTGTTGCTTGGAATTCGACAGAGGGTATTTCGGTATTATAGATTGCTAAAAAACCTTCTTTTACTTTGGTTTCTATGATGTTTTGAATATTCATTGAATGCGAAAAATTGAATTGCGAAATTAAACATTTTTATTTATTTTTTTGAATGATTTTTGCTCAAGAATAATTGTATTTTTACAAACCTATTTAGATCTTTAAAACTCGTTCCATTTTGTGGAAGTTTTATTATTGTCTAATGGATGAGAGTTGTTCTCAATTTTATTTTGATTGAAATTAGTAAATATGTTTATTGATACCAAAATTACATGGAAAAACGTTTAGAAGAGCTCCCAAAATTAGCCCAAGATGCTTTTAAAGAAAATAAAAAATACTTCGCACACTTAAAAAAGAGGACGCCGAAGGATTTGGATTATGTAATGCAAGATTTACATGATAAAGAGTTTGCAAAGACTGATTGTCTAACTTGTGGGAACTGTTGTAAAACAACGTCTCCAATATTTACAGATAAAGATATAGAACGTATTTCTAAATATTTGAAGATGAAAGTTGTTGACTTTAGAGCTCAGTATTTAGAGAGAGATCAAGATGATTTTATGGTGTTGAAAACAGCACCATGTTCATTTTTTGATGATAGGGACAATAGCTGTTTTATTTATGATGTTCGGCCAAAGGCATGTTCTGAATACCCTCATACGAATAGAAGAAAATTTATTCAAATATCAGATTTGACTGTTGCGAATACCGCAATTTGCCCTGCAACTTACAATATTGTAGAAGCTCTGAAGAAACATTACCCATTTGAACCTAATAAGAAAATTAAAAGGAGATAAAAAGAACTGATTTTGTTAAAATATTTCAAAAATAAGCACTCAAATATGATCTTGGCACAATAATTGTAAATTAATAATATGAAGAATATTAGTGAATTGTCTTCATTATGTTTATTATTTGAATTAGTTAATTAAAAAACCATCTTGTAAGAGGTGGTTTTTTTTTGGTATTCAAAAAATGCAAACGAAATTACACATGTACTGCGTTTTTATATGGCACTAATGATATCATATTTTGTAATGATGTGATGGTTGCCGTTTTCTAAATCGACGATAACGGCATCATTTTCACTGGTAATCAATTTAGATACCTCCTCCAATTTTGTTGTTTTTTTAACCATTGGATACGGTTTTCCCATGATTTCTTTAATTGGTTTTTCTGCAATATTTTTATCCGTAATAAAATATTGTAATAAAATAGATTCATCAATAGCACCCACAAAACCATGGATATCTTTTACAGGTATTTGAGATATTTTAAAGGTTTTCATTCGTTCAATGGCGTGAGAAACTAATTCTTCAGTTTGAACGGTAACCAAGGGTCTTTCAGCATTGTTTTTTGTAATATCAGCTGCAGTTTTGATTTTCTCTTCCAAAAACCCTCTTTCTCGCATCCAATTATCGTTAAACATTTTCCCAACATATCTACTTCCATGATCGTGAAATAAGACCACAACAACATCTTCTTTTGTAAAATGTTCCTTTAATTGTAGCAATCCTTTTACGGCAGCGCCTGCAGAATTCCCTAAAAACATACCTTCTTCTTTTGCCAATCGTTGGGTGTAAATTGCAGCATCTTTATCGGTTACTTTTGTAAAGCCATCTATCATGCTGAAATTTACATTCTTTGGTAAAATATCCTCACCAATTCCTTCGGTGATGTAGGGATAAATTTCATTTTCATCAAAAATACCAGTTTCATGATATTTCTTAAATACAGATCCATAGGTATCAATACCCCAAACTTTTACAGTGGTACCAGCTTCTTTAGCTTTCATTTTTAGGTAACTTCCTACACCAGAAATGGTACCTCCTGTTCCAACACCCACCACAAAATGAGTTACTTTTCCTGCTGTTTGTTTCCAAATTTCTGGTCCTGTACTTAAAAAATGAGCTCTACAGTTACTTGGATTGTCATATTGATTTACATACCAAGAATTAGGAGTTTCTTCCCCCAAACGCTTGGAAACTGAATAGTAAGATCGTTCGTCTTCTGGTTCTACATTTGTCGGACACACGACTACTTCAGCACCAACAGCTCTTAAAATATCAATTTTTTCTTTAGATTGTTTGTCAGCCATCACAAAAATACATTTGTAACCTTTTACAATTGCGGCCAATGCTAATCCCATTCCTGTATTTCCAGACGTTCCTTCTATGATGGTTCCTCCAGGTTTCAGACGACCATCTTTTTCAGCATCTTCGATCATTTGTAATGCCATCCGATCTTTGACCGAGTTTCCTGGATTAAAGGTTTCGTATTTTGAAAGCACTAAACAAGGCAGCTCTTTGGTTAAAATATTCAATTTTACTAGAGGAGTGTTTCCTATTGTTTCCAGTATGTTTTCAGCGTAGTCCATTCATGTAATTTCTAATACAAAGATAAAGGTTTTTTTGTGTGCTTGATAAAAAGGATACTATTTCAATTGATTTCTTTTAAAACGTGTAAGATTTTTTATTAGGCAAACTTGATGGATTTTGAGGGGAGGATTTTAGTAATGATAAATGAAGGGATGATCAACATTAAAAAAGTCACGACTAAGGTTCCAATATTTAGTAATAGTACATTATTTAAAGTGATATGAACAGGCATGGTAGTCACATAATAAGTTTCAGGGTTTAGTGTAATTACTTTAAAATAATATTGGATATATATGAAAGACAAGCCGATGATATTTCCCCAAAAAAGGCCTTTTAAAATAAGGTAAGAAGCATTGTATAAGAATATTTTTTGGATACTGCTATTGGTCCCTCCTAGAGCTTTTAAAATACCGATCATTTGAACGCGTTTCAATATTAGCACCAATAGAGCAGTAATCATATTTATTCCTGCCACTAAGATCATAATAACAATTATAAACCAAATATTATTGTCAAAAAGTTGGATCCATTCAAATATTGCTGGGTTAGTCTCTAAAATAGTTTTGCTATTTAATGTTGCTCCAATTTGACTGTAAATTTCTTTTCCTTTCTCCTTTGTAGTACTAAAATCGTTTAAGATAATTTCAAATCCACCCACTTCATCATTAGACCATTTATTGAGATTTTGAACCTCTCTTAGATCTCCAATCATCATACTGCTATCGAATTCAGTGAAACCTGTATTATAAATTCCAACAATTCTATATTTTCTATTTGAAGGTAATTTACTGGTACTAGTTTTTAGAAAAGTAGCCAATATGGTATCATTTAATTTTAAATTTAAACGATTTGTAATCTTTTCTGATAATAAAACTTCTTTTGTTCTTGTAAGCCTTAAATTAGGGATTGTTCCTGCAATTAAATATTCTTCAAAAAAAGTCCAATCATAATCTGTCGTTACTCCCTTAAAAACAATGCCTTCAAAATCTGTTTTCGTTCTTAGCAATCCTCCTTTATTGGCAAAAACTTGAATATTTTTAATTCCTTCTATGGTATTAAATTCAGGATAAAAATCTTGATTTTTATTTATAGGAACTGTAGAAATATCAGAATTATTCGTGTCGTAATTTGTAATTTGAACATGTCCTTTAAAACCTGAAATTTTATCACGAATCTTGTGTTGTAAACCAGCTCCTGTTGCGATTGCAATGAGCATAATAATAACTCCCAATGCAATTGCTGTGATTGCAATTTTTATTATTGGAGATGAAATACTATTTTTATACTTTTTGTCAGCAATAATGCGTTTCGCAATAAATAACTCGTAATTCAAATTGATACTTCTTTTTAAACCTTTCAAAAGTACATATTTATTATTATTTGTCTTGAATTTTCAGCTCATTTCTCTTGCACAAAATTCTTTGCCTTCTTTAAAAAATAATTTGATACAAACAAGACATCCTGTTACAGGTGCAGAGAGAACAGATGTTTATCTTCCTTTTTTAAAAGGTAAAAATATTGCAGTTGTAAGTAATCAGACCTCCGTTATTTATACGTCTAGAGATTCTATTTTTGAGGTATTTCCTGGAGAAACGGATCCTTATTTTGATCATGTAAGATACAGCAATACTCATTTAGTAGATAGTTTGATGTCTTTGAACATCTCTGTAAAAAAAGTATTTGCTCCAGAACACGGCTTCCGAGGAAAAACAGATGCAGGTGAAATAGTAAAAGACGGATTCGATTTCAAAACAGGATTGCCAATTATTTCTCTGTATGGAATCAATAAAAAAACTTCTGCAAAACACTTAGAAGGAATAGATATGGTCATATTTGATATACAGGATGTTGGTGCTCGTTTCTATACTTTTATATCTACATTACATTATGTAATGGAGGCCTGTGCAGAAATGGGGGTTCCGCTAATAGTTCTAGACAGACCAAATCCTAACGGACATTATATTGATGGACCTGTTTTGGAATCAAAACATACATCTTTTGTGGGGATGCACCAAGTTCCTGTTGTATATGGAATGACCATAGGAGAATATGGATTAATGATTAATGGAGAGCGTTGGTTAAAAAATGGAGTTCAATGTGATTTGAAAGTAATTCCAATAGATAATTATACACACAATACTCCATATAGCTTGCCAATAAAACCTTCTCCCAATTTACCTAATGATAAAAGTATTAATTTGTATCCAAGTTTGTGTTTTTTTGAGGGAACCAATGTGTCTGCTGGGCGGGGAACACAGTTGCAATTTCAAATATATGGCTCCCCTTTTTTAAAAAACACCAATTTTGAATTTACACCTCAATCTAATGATGCTGAAAAAAATCCGAAACATAAAAATCAACAATGTTTTGGTGAAGATTTGAGAACTAAAAAAAGGGTGTATCAATTAGATTTGTCTTATCTAATAAAAGCTTATAGGAATAATTCTTCTGAGGTTTTTTTCAATCCCTTTTTTACAACCTTAGCGGGAACAAAGAAGTTACAGCAGCAAATAGAACAGGGTTTATCTGTAAATGAAATTAAAAATTCATGGAGAGAAGACCTGCGTAAATTTAAAATCGTTAGAGAAAAATATTTGCTGTACAAGTAAAATAGTACTTCTTTATTTGAGAATGAATTAACTATTTTCAATCCCAGTTGGCTTTCTATATCCCTGAAAAGGTTGTTTTAGAAGCTCTTTTAAAGAAGAGTTTACTTTTTCATCTGGAAAAGTATCTACACCGTACACAATCTTATCGGTATCCATTTCTAAGTAGGTTCCCAGTATTCTATCCCAGATAGAGAAAATATTTCCATAGTTAGAGTCTGTGTAAGGTAATTTGTAATGGTGATGAATTTTATGCATTGATGGAGATACAATAAAGTAACTCAAAATTTTATCAACCTTTGGTGATATCTTTATATTAGCGTGAGTAAATTGAGTGGAAATCAAAGACATCGATTGATAGAACATCACAATTGAAATTGGTGCACCAACTATAAATACACCAAATAGAGTGAAAGTAAAACGAATGATGCTTTCAATAGGATGATGTCTATTTGCTGTGGTAGTATCTACTTTATGGTCCGAGTGATGAACTAAATGCACCATCCACAAAGGTTTAACTTTATGTTCTGTGTAATGTGCTAGATAAGCTCCAAAAAAATCTAAAAATAGAATCCCTAAGAAAACATAGAGCCAAAGAGGCATTTCCGGCAACCAATTGATTATTCCGAAATTACTAACCTGTACCCAATCTGAAGTTTTTAATAGAGCAAAGGCCAATGAGAAATTAATCAGCACAGTCGTAAATGTAAAAAACAAGTTTGGAAAAGCATGTTTCCATTTTTTGTAATCAAATTTAAAAAACGGAATAGCACCCTCTAAAACCCAAAAAAAAGTAATACCACCCACTAAAATTAGACTTCTATGAAGGGAGGGAATTGTTTCAAAATAATTAAATATTGTTTCCAAATCGGTTTAATTTTTTACTAAAGTAATAAAAATTAATACATCAAAAATCATGAAATCATATGAATTCATTAGATAATTATCTCTATTTCTTAGATTTCAAAATTAAATATTCTTAATTTTGCTAACTAGAAGTCAATAGCTTCTGGTATTAATTGAAGAAAGCATGTACAAATTTATTGTAAGACCCATATTCTTTTTATTCGACCCAGAAAAAATACATTATTTTACATTCTCTCTCATTAAAATACTTTCAAAAATTCCTTTTGTCTCCTCAATATTTAAAAATTTATATTCTATTGAAGACAAACGATTGCAAAGAACCTTATTTGGAATAACCTTTAAAAACCCAGTTGGACTGGCAGCCGGTTTTGATAAAAATGCAGTTTTGTTCAACGAATTGGCCAATTTTGGTTTTGGATTTATAGAAATTGGGACCATAACTCCAAAAGGACAAGTTGGGAATCCCAAAAAAAGATTATTTAGATTAAAAGATGATCAAGGGATTATCAATAGAATGGGGTTTAATAATGATGGTATTGAAGCTGCGATTCATAATTTAAAAAAGAACAAGGGGCAGGTTGTCATTGGTGGAAATATTGGAAAAAACACAACAACCCATCCAGAAAATTATACAGAAGATTATTGTGAGGTATTTAAAGCATTGCATCCTTATGTAGATTATTTTGTATTGAATGTAAGTTGTCCTAATGTAGGGAGTCATGCAAAACTAAATGATAAAGACTATTTAATAGAATTGATAACAGCTTGTAAAAAGCTTAATTCTCAAGAGCATTTACAAAAACCAATTTTATTAAAAATTGCCCCCGATTTAAATACCCTTCAATTGGATGAAATTATTGAATTGGTAACCGAAACCAATATAGATGGGGTAATAGCTTCTAATACGTCTACCAACAGAGAGGGCTTGAAGGTCTCTAAAGAACAATTAACCAAAATTGGTGCAGGAGGTGTGAGTGGGCAACCTATAAAAAATAGGAGTACAGAAGTCATTCGATATTTAGCAGATACCTCGCATAAGTCTTTTCCCATTATTGGAGTAGGAGGTATTCATTCTGAAAAAGATGCTTTAGAAAAATTAAACGCAGGTGCAGATCTTGTTCAAGTATATACTGGTTTTATTTATGAGGGACCAAGCTTAATCAAACGAATTAATAAAGCCATATTGCAGCAATCTTAGTTTGTTGAAAAATTATAATTAATTTGCGGTATACAATTTATACTCATTTTGCAACATGTTTGAAATCCTTTTTTCTTTTGCAATAGCAACTTTTATTTTAGCAATTTCTCCCGGCCCTGACAATATTTTCGTGCTTACACAAAGCGTCGTTAATGGAAAAAAATTTGGTTTGGCGACAGTTTTGGGTTTAATGTCAGGTTGTCTTCTTCATACATCACTTGTTGCATTTGGTGTTTCAGCAATTATTGAAGAAAATGAAACTGTTTTTTTGATGATTAAATTATTTGGAGCAAGTTATCTACTTTTTTTAGCTTTTAAAGTGTATAAAGCAAATACCAACATCGTTTTATCTGATGCTGTTAAAAAAAATAGAACTGTCTTTCAGATGTATAAAAAAGGTTTGTTAATGAACGTATTAAACCCTAAAGTGACTACTTTTTTTATAGCCTTTTTTCCTCAATTTCTTTTTTCTGAATCGGTTTCAACAGTTGTACAATTTTATATTTTAGGAGCAATATTTATTGTAATATCCTTTTTGGTTTTTTCAATAATAGCTGTCTTAGCAGGAACTATCTCTAACTATTTAAAAACATCTTCTAACATCGGGATTTATCTGAAATGGGGGCAAATAATTCTATTTGTTTTTATTTCAATAATGATTTTATTGTGATGTATGAATAGTTTTTTTAGTATCTTTATTTGGTTGACAGGTATAAGAGCTATTTTCTTTAATTATAGTATACTTGCATAGCTTAAAAAATACACATGGGTAATTGAAAAATAGTTGAAATGAGTTTTATTAGAGTATTATTTGCGATCATATTTCCTCCATTATCTGTCATAGACAAAGGTTGTGGTTCCTTTTTTATTGTTTTTTTACTCACGCTTTGTGGTTGGATTCCCGGAGTAATCGCTGCTCTAATTATTTTAAACAATCCAAAAAATTGATTCTTTAATTAATTTGTTGACCGTTCTGTACCCTTTGAGAAGCTTGTAATAAAACAACATTACCCTCCGTATTATAAATGCCTAAAACCAAAACTTCGCTCATAAAATTCCCAATTTGTTTGGGCTTAAAGTTTAAGACAGCCGTTACTTGCTTGTTTATTAAATCTTCTTTAGAGTATAAATTGGTAATTTGAGCACTGGTTTTTTTGATTCCCAAATCACCAAAATCAATTTTTAATTGATAGGCAGGTTTTCTAGCTTTTTCAAAATCAAGAACTTCAATAATTGTTCCGATTCTTAGGTCAATTTTTATAAAATCTTCGAATGTAATTTCTTTTTTCATGCTCCTTTCTTGCCAATTTTTTGAATGACCCAAAGAGGACCGATTAATAAAAATTGTAAATCTTTTGCAAAAGAGGGTTTTTTCCCTTCTATTTTGTGTCCCCAAAATTGTCCAATCCAACCTGCTATAAAAATAATGATTGATGCAGTTGTTAAATCAATATAATTGGACATCCAGAAATTACCAATAATACAAAGTACTATGATCAAAAACATTTCTAAAAAATACCAAAAGCCTAAAGTCAGGTAAAAGAAAGAAATTAATATTCCAATAACTGCAGCCCAATTTTCTATGAATGGATTATACAATCCAATCCTATTTTCTAAAAAGTTAGTTGGAATACACATCAAAAGTCCAATAACACTATAGAAAATTATTGGGACACAAATAAAATGAACTACTTGGTTGGTTTTATTTTGATGACTAACTGCATATTCATCAAACCATTGTTTTGCGGATCTCATAAGTCTATAAATTAGATTTTAAAGATATGAGTATTTTAATAAATACAAAATTTAATGAATTGTTTCTTTCTTTTACCCATAGCTCCGAACTATATGTTGCAAGCATTTAAGTAATGTTAAATACTTTTCCAGGTTCCGCTAAATCTGTGTTTTTGAAAATTTCTTGAGCTTCTTCCTTAAATAAACTTAGGTCTTTATATCTTCCTGAGTAGTGACCTAAAATTAACTGATTGACAGTTGCTTGTTTTGCTATTGTAGCTGCTTGTTTTGTAGTAGAATGTTTCGTTTTTTTGGCTAAATCTTCTCTGTCAGCTAAAAAAGTAGCTTCATGGTATAAGGCATCAGCGTTTTTAATGATGGGTATAATATCTGGTTTAAAACTAGTATCACTACAAAAAGCATAACTCAAAGGTTTGGCAGGTGGAATCGTCAATTCTGAATTAGAAATAATTTCACCTGTTGGTAAAACAATGTCTTTTCCTGCTTTTATATTTAGGTAATCCGCTTTATCAATCTCTTCGTAATTGCGAATATTGTCTAAATGTAGTTTTTTTTCTTTCTCCTTTTCAGTAAACAGATAACCGTTTGTATAGACTCTATGATCTAGGGGGATTGTTCTAACTGTAACCTTATCATCTTCAAAAATGAGTTCACTTTTGTTAGAAGATAATTCGTGAAAAATCATTTTATATTTGGCGTGAGATTGAGAATGTTTTAATTGTAATACAGTAACTTCTTTGATTCCTTTTGGGCCATAAATATGTAGTTCTTTTTCTCTATTTAGAATTCCAAACGTAGCCAGTAATCCCACTAGACCATAAAAATGATCTCCATGTAAGTGGGAAATAAAAATATGATTGATTTTAGAAAAACCCACCTTGTATTTTCGCATTTGACGTTGAGTTCCTTCGCCACAATCGATTAAAAAATGCCTGTTATTTATTTCTAAATATTGCGAGGTAGGGAAAGCATTGATTCTTGGTGTAGCTGAATGACAGCCTAAAATAGTTACAGCAATACCCATTTGGTTACAATGCGTTTAAAGATAATTTATTGGTATTATCAATGGTTATTAAAATCCTAATTCTCTCTCTATAATTTCCATTTCTATGATATCTTCCGCCTCTTGAAAAGTGGGGACAATATTCAAATAATCTGGGAAATCACTTATGTTGAGTGAAGAATTTATCAGTACGAAAGAAGTACCATTTTGTTTTTTTTGTTCGGCAATATTTATGAATGAAAAAAAGTCTTCAGTAGTCGCTTTGATAGTTTCAGAAATTTGAACAACAATATTTTCATTTTCAATTTCTTTCTGATTCTTTAAAAAAGTATCAAAAAAATCAGAAAAGGTGTTTTCGTCACCAGTTAATAATACAAATGTTTTTTTTCTTTCTATTAGCATCGTTTATCTTTTAACTTGTTGGGCTAATAAATAAATTACAGCCATTCTAACTGCGACACCATTTTCTACCTGATCTAATATAATTGATTCATTGGAATCTGCCACTTCACTGGTGATTTCTACTCCTCGATTGATGGGGCCTGGATGCATGATCACAATTTTTTTACCAAGATTGTCTAGAATTTCTTGATTGATTCCAAAAAGTTGTTTGTATTCTCTGATAGAAGGGAAATAGTTAATATCCATTCTTTCGTGTTGTACTCTTAAAACATTGGCAACATCACACCATTCTAGAGCTTTTTTTAGATTGTTTTCTATGGTTACCCCAAGACTGGTAATGTATTTAGGAATTAGCGTCGTTGGACCACAAACTTTTACTTCAGCACCCTGTAATTGGAGTGCAAATATATTTGACAGGGCAACTCTTGAGTGAAGTATGTCTCCGATAATAAGTACCTTTTTACCCTTTACGCTCCCTAATTTCTCTCTAATTGAATAAGAGTCTAACAAGGCTTGTGTTGGATGTTCATGAGTCCCATCACCTGCGTTTATAATTTTTGCATCGACATGATTTGATAAAAACACACCTGCACCAACATTTCCATGTCGCATCACAACGATATCAACTTTCATCGCTAAGATATTATTAACAGTGTCTATAAGTGTTTCTCCTTTTTTTACCGACGATTGTCCTGCAGAAAAATTGATTACATCTGCAGAAAGACGTTTTTCTGCCAATTCAAAGCTAAGTTTTGTACGGGTACTGTTCTCAAAAAATAAGTTGGCAATGGTAATATCTCTTAAGGAAGGAACTTTTTTTATGGGCCTGTTAATCACTTCTTTAAAATGATCAGCAGTTTTAAAAATCAGATCAATATCAGTTGACTTTAGATACTTTATTCCCAATAAATGTTCTACACTTAATTCTGACATAATTACTTAAATTCTATATATACTGCGTCCTTTTTATGGGTTTCATTCCAGGTTACTAAAACTTTTTCTTCGTTTATTGCATCAACCTGTCGACCTCTGTAATCTGGTTGAATCGGTAAATGTCTGCTAAAACGCCTATCGATAAGAACTAATAATTCGATGTTTTCAGGTCTTCCGTATGATTGTATAGCGGTTAACGCAGCTCTGACACTCCTTCCTGAGTATAAAACATCATCAATAATTACTACATTTTTCCCTTCAATTAAAAAATCTATTTCAGTAGCGGTAGCTTCGATTGGAGCTTCTCTTCTTCTAAAGTCATCTCTGTAAAAAGTGATGTCTAAGAGTCCTAGTTGTATCTCTTTAACTTGGTATTTGTTTTTTAGTAAATCTGATAATCTGTTGGCTAGATAGGAGCCCCTTGGCTGAAGACCAATTAAAACTGTATTAGAAAAATCGTTGTGGTTCTCAATTAACTGACAGGCCAATCGATGTAAAATTATTTCAATATCTTTTGAGTTAAGTAAGATTTTTTTGCTCATAAGAAGGTTGTCAAATTAGCTTGACATTTATTGAACATCAAAATTACTGCAAATAAATGTATATGCAAAATTTATCCGTACTTAAAATAGTTCTCTTTTTAATGTTAATTAAATTGTTGAAAACAAAACATTCTAAATTAAAAGTATGTAGTGACTTATAGTATTTTTAAGTATTAATTCAAATCTCATAGTCATGTCTCTATTAAAATTTGAATCCATGCTCAAAACCAACAATATCTATTTTTTTGATTTGGTTGAGTTTGAAGAAATAATCGTTCATTACCTAGATGCTGGGAAACACGCATTGGCTAAAAAAGCCGTCAAACTTGGGCTTCAGCAACATCCAGCTTCCATAGATTTAAAATTACTTCAGGTAGAAATTTTCGTTATCGAAGACGAACTTGACAAGGCTTCAATAATGCTGAAAATAATTGAACGTTTAGAACCCAATAATGACGAAGTTTTTATTCAAAAAGCTTCAATTAGTTCTAAAAAGGGGAATCATAAAAAAGCCATTGAATTATTTGAAAAAGCGCTCACTTTTACTGATGATAAAGTAGATGTTTGGTCTTTATTAGGCATGGAGTACCTATATGTAGATGACTTTAAAAATGCTCGTCTTACCTTTCAAAAATGTATAAAAGTGGATTTCGAAGACTATGCAGCATTGTATAATATTGTGTACTGTTTTGATATGGAAAAAGAACACAAAGCTGCAATTTTATATCTAAATTCTTATATAGATGTAAATCCATATTGTGAAGTTGCATGGCATCAATTAGGAAGACAATATTTTATTCTAGAAATGTACAAGGAAGCACTGAGTTCTTTTGACTATGCTGTTTTGATTGATGAATCATTTGTGGGTGGTTATTTAGAGAAAGCAAAGACTTTAGAACAACTAGCGAGGTACAAAGAAGCAATTGCCAATTATTTAATAACGTTAGATTTAGATGATGCAACTGCATTTGTCTATTTGAGAATCGGTGAATGTTATGAAAAATTAGAAAATTTTGATGAAGCAATTTCTTATTACAAAAAAGCAGTTCATGAAGATCCCTTTTTAGACAAGGGTTGGTATACACTGAGTAACATATACTACCAAAGTGAAAACTATCAAAAAGCAGCCCACTACATCTCTAAGGCACTCAAAATTGAAGAACATAATGCAACATATTGGAGACGGTATTCAGAAATTAATTTAAAATTAAATTTTTATGAGGAAGCTATTACTGGTTTCCAAAAATGTTTGGCTTTAGAAGATCATTGTTTAGAAAATTTTATTGGCTTATCTGATGTACTGTCTTTTCTTGGTGAATTCAATCATGCAATGAATATTTTGACAAAAGCGCAGAGAATTCACAAGAACACTGCCGAAGTTGAATATAGGTTGACAGGATTATTTTTTATTTTAAATAAAGAGCAATATGCCATAACACATTTGGTAACTGCAATGAAAATTGATTATGATTATCATATTGTTTTAAAAGAATTATACCCACTAGTTTATGAAAACTCAAGGATACAAAAACTTTTGAGTGACTATAAAAAAGCAACGGAGTAGTTGACATCCCTTTACTTAAATTTTTGATCTACTACTGTTTTTTCTCTGTTTTGAATATCAGTATCATCTGTGAGACATTTTGTAAAAAAATATTACAAAATATTTTTTTCGTACTTGTTGTGAGTTGTTATGATCGCTAATCCAAATAGAACAGCTACTACAATTAAAATAGTACTGATCAATCCGCTTACACCAAAAGACATTCGAATTAGAATAGTAGAAATGATAAAACCAGAATTTCTAATAATTTTATGAAATTGGTTTGTATAAAAGAATGAAATTAAAAGAAGTACAACGTCTACCAAAATCAATACTGTAAAAAATTGATCAAAAAATAGGTTATTAATACTATCGAATTCGGGCAATTGATTGAACGATATTGAGATTCCAGCAGCCCAGTTTATAAGCGTATATAGTGCCATTCCAAAAAATAGTGGAACTAGAATAAAAGCAATTAACTTTTTCTTTTTAACAAATTTTTCAATTACGGGAGTCACACTCAATTTTTGGACTGCTTTTTGTTTTCCTTTTTTCTGGAACAAGTAGATCAAATAAAATAACAATAGTGAAGCAATTAAATCATAAGTAAATTGAAGGTCATCCTTTATTTCAAACCAATTTGTGGAAAGTTCTATGGAGGATAAATCTTTAAATATTTTACGAATTATGATCAAGGTTATTATTTCATATTGTTTGGTTATATAGGTTGTAAACGACCTAGGTAAATAGTAGATTAATAGATACACCTCATAAACAAGAATAAAAGAAAAGGGAGTGTAAATAGCAGATATGGGGTTTTTAAGTAATTCTGAATTAAAATTAAAATCTATGAAACCAAATTTTAAAAAGTAGATAACTGCTAAGTGAATAAAAAAACTAATCAATGCTACTTTGAGAATTAATTTTTCAATTTTTCCACGTGTTTTATCGGTAAGAATATTTTTAAAAATAGATACCATTATGTTTTTTTTAATCATGTTTTTATAAAGGTAAACTTCGATGTTGTTCAAGTTCAATTGCAAAATACTGAACATATGCAAGTTAGCTATTTTTAATTAAAAAAAATAATAAGGCGAAATAATTACAGAATTTAAAAAAAAAGCTCCCCGATTACGGAGAGCTTTTTATAGAATCAATAATGATTCAGTCATTTTTTAAATCAGAACTTTTTACTTTACGTTCATCAATTCTACATCAAAAATTAAAGTGGCGTTTGGAGGAATAACTCCTCCTGCACCTGCGGCTCCATAGGCCAAGTCAGAAGGAATGACAAAGCGAGCTTTATCACCTACTTGTAATAATTGAATTCCTTCATCCCATCCAGCAATTACTTGACCTACACCAACATTAAAGTCGATGGGTTGTTTTCTTTTGTAGGAAGAATCAAAAACAGTACCGTCTAATAATTGACCTTTGTAATGAACGGAAACTCCAGCACCTTTGGTTGCTTTTTTCCCTTCTCCTTTTTGTAATATTTGGTAACGTAAACCACTTGTGGTCTCCTCATAACCCGCAGCAACTTTATCGAGTAATGCTTTTTGTGTTGCTTTTTCTTCGGCTTCTCTTTTTTCTCTAGATCCTTCAAAAGTTCTGAAAGCCTCAACGGCATTAAAGTTGGTAGCAGCATCCCCAACTCTGATGATTTCTACGTTCATTTCATCTCCCTGAGCAACAGTATCTACAATACTTTGTCCTTCAACAACAGTTCCGAAAACAGTATGTTTGTTATCTAACCAAGGAGTTGGTACATGTGTAATATAAAATTGACTTCCATTGGTAGCTGGTCCAGAATTAGCCATTGCCAATTTACCCGGAGCATCATGTTTTAAATCTGGATGAAACTCATCGTCAAATTTATAACCTGGATTTCCTGTACCTGTTCCCTGTGGACATCCACCTTGAATCATAAAATCTGGAATGACTCTATGAAATTTTAATCCATCATAGTAAGGGGTTCCTTGAGGCTTTGAAGAGTTTTCTAGATTTCCTTCTGCCAAAGCGACAAAGTTACCAACCGTCCCAGGAGCTTTTTCTAATTCTAAATTTACTAAAATCTCCCCTTTTGAAGTGGTAAATTTTGCATACAAACCGTTTTCCATATTCTTAATTATAATTGTTGTTTTTATTTAATTTTTAGTTTTTAAATTCACTAACAAAGTGAAGTTTTACAGAGGGGTATTTACTTTGAGTCATTTGAATTGTAAACTCAGAATCTGCTAAAAAGACCAATTGACCTTGTTTGTCTTTTGCTAAATAACGCTGCTTTACTCGTTTAAATTCTTTAAATTCTTCATTTTTACTATCTTCTGGTTCTACCCAGCAAGCTTTGTGTACCTGTAAATTTTCATAACTACATTTGGCACCATATTCATGTTCTAATCGATATTGAATCACTTCATATTGAAGGGCGCCAACGGTCCCAATAACTCTTCTACCATTCATGTCTAAAGTAAATAATTGTGCAACTCCTTCATCCATTAATTGATCCAAACCTTTGTATAATTGCTTTGATTTCATTGGGTCTGCATTGTTCACATAACGAAAGTGCTCTGGAGAAAAACTTGGAATCCCTTTAAAATTTAATTGTTCTCCTTCAGTTAGGGTGTCACCAATTTTAAAATTACCTGTGTCATGAATCCCAACAATGTCACCAGGAAAAGAGGTGTCTACAATTTCTTTTTTTTCAGCAAAAAAGGCATTTGGACTTGAAAACTTTACTTTTTTTCCATTTCTAACATGTAAGTAAGGCGCATTTCTTTTGAACACACCTGAAACAATTTTAATAAAAGCTAATCGATCTCTGTGCTTGGGGTCCATATTAGCGTGAATTTTAAAAACAAAACCCGTTAGTTTTTCCTCTTTAGAATCTACCATACGTTCCTCTGCCTTTTTAGGTTGAGGTGAAGGAGCGATCTCAATAAAAGCATCTAATAATTCTTTTACACCGAAATTATTCAATGCAGATCCAAAAAATACAGGTTGTAATTTTCCCTCTAGATATTCTTGTTGATTAAAATTAGGGTAAACTTCCTCAACTAATTCTATTTCTTCACGTAAAGTTTCCGCCGCTGTTTCACCAATAGCAGTGTCTAATTCAGTATTAGATAAATCATCAAATTGAACTCCTTCCGAAATAGAGGTTTTATTGTCTCCGGAAAAAAGATTTAATTTTTTTTCCCAAATATTATAAATTCCTTTAAAATCATAGCCCATTCCAATGGGGAAACTCATTGGAGTTACACGCAAACCTAATTTTTGCTCCACTTCATCCAACAAGTCAAAAGCATCTTTACCCTCTCTATCTAATTTGTTAATGAAAACCAACATAGGAATGCTTCTCATTCTACAAACTTCAACTAATTTTTCAGTTTGTGGCTCTACACCTTTTGCAACATCAATAACGACAATAACACTATCTACAGCTGTTAACGTTCTAAAGGTATCTTCAGCAAAATCTTTATGACCCGGGGTATCTAGTATATTTATTTTTTTATTTTGGTAAATGAACGCTAAAACAGAGGTAGCAACAGAAATACCACGTTGACGCTCAATTTCCATAAAATCGGAAGTCGCTCCTTTTTTGATCTTGTTATTTTTTACAGCACCAGCCTCTTGAATTGCTCCTCCAAAAAGTAATAATTTTTCTGTCAAGGTTGTTTTACCAGCATCAGGATGCGATATGATGCCAAAGGTTCTTCTACGTGCTATTTCTTCTAAAAAATTCATTTACAAAAATTGAGGTGCAAAGATAGGTTTTACAAAGAGAAATATCAATCTAAAATTTCAATAGTCATTTTTACATCTTCAACAGGCCACTCATCAATACCGACCTTAATTTTAGAAATTTTTTTCATGGTATTAAAACCAGAAATTACTTCTCCAAAAACAGTATGTTCCTCATCTAAATGATGTGCACCATTTTTATTTTGAACTATATAAAATTCAAAAGGGCTAGACAGTTTATCTGGATTGTGTTCCCATTGTCGGGCGGCAGCTAATGCTCCATATTTGTGGGTTCTATGTTTTCTGAACTCAGGTTTTAGAAGATAGTTTCCATACTTTCTTCGTACTTTTTGAGTGTACATTTCGTCAGAATTACCCCCTTGTATCACAAAATTTTTAGCTACTCTGTAGAAAACTGTTGTATTGAAATAACCAATTTTAGTTAAGAAAATAAAATTTGCTCTGTGTATGGGTACGTCTTTATATAATCTAATTTTTATATCTCCAAAATCAGTTTTGATACGCACAAGTGTTTCTTGGTTTTGTTTCCCAAATTCAGTTAAAAATGTATTGGTATTGTGTCTATTTAAACTGTCCCATTTTTTTAGTGGTTGTTTTTGTGATTTATTTTTTTTCTTTTCAATTAGAATGTTGGTTTTTGTTTGTTGTTTTTCCATTGTACATTGAAGAAACAGCATTGAAATGACCAATAGTAAGAAAACACGAAAAATTTTCATTGCACAAATTTGTTTTACACACTCACAAATATAGGGTATCACCTTAAAAAAATAGAAAAGTATTATCAGTTTTGTATTTATTTTATGATTTATTACTCTATGATTTTCTTACTTTTGTAAGTATGGAGGAACAGGTTATTTTAGTAGATGAACAAGACAATTCTATTGGGTTAATGGGAAAAATGGAAGCTCATGAAAAAGCAGTCTTACACAGAGCTTTTTCAGTTTTTATTTTTAATAATAAAGGGGAGTTATTATTGCAGCAAAGAGCTGCAACTAAATATCATTCTCCATTATTATGGACAAATACCTGTTGTTCTCATCAAAGAGATGGTGAAACAAATATAGAAGCTGGTAAAAGGAGATTGTATGAAGAGATGGGTTTTGTTACTGACGTAAAAGAACTTTTTTCCTTTATATATAAAGCTCCTTTTGATAATGGTTTAACAGAACATGAGTTAGATCATGTAATGATTGGCTACTACAATGACACTCCAAACATTAACAAAGAAGAAGTAGAAAATTATAAATGGATGACTTTGACAGATGTTAAAAATGACATTAAAAAAAATCCAAAAGAGTATACCGAGTGGTTTAAAATTATATTTGATAAATCCTTTAAAAAAATAAAAAATGCCTAAAGTTACAGTTCACAGAAAAGCCCATTTTAATTCAGCTCACAGACTATATAGAAAAGATTGGGTTGATGAAAAAAATTCTCAAGTCTTCGGAAAGTGTAATAATCCTTATTTTCATGGTCATAATTATGAGTTGATAGTTTCCGTAAAAGGTGAAATAGATCCTGAAACTGGATTTGTTATGGATTTGTCAATTTTAAGAGGATTGATAAAATCTGAAATTGAAGATTATTTTGATCACAAAAATTTAAATATTGAGCTTGAAGAGTTCAAAGATTTAAATCCAACAGCAGAAAATATCTCGGTAGTTATTTATAATAAACTCAGAGATAAGATATCTCAAGACCTTGAATTGTCAATTAAATTATATGAAACACCACGTAATTTTGTCACCTATTCAGGTGAGTAAGTTGTATTCGTAAAATAGTAGATAGAAAAAATTAGTAGAGTCATAAATAAAGAAACCAAATGAATATAATTGCTATGATTCCCGCGCGCTATAGTGCAACTCGTTTTCCCGGAAAATTAATGAAAGATTTGGGGGGGAAGCCTGTTATTTTGAGAACTTATGAAGCGGCATTGCACACCAATTTATTTGATGACGTTTATATTGTAACAGATTCTGAAGTTATTTTTAAAACCATTGAAAAAGCAGGAGGAAAAGTAATTATGAGTCAGGAAGAGCACCAATGTGGTTCTGACAGAATTGCTGAGGCTGTGAAAAATATTGAAACAGATATTGTGATAAATGTCCAAGGTGATGAACCCTTTATTGATAAAATTTCACTTTCAAAATTGATTGATGTTTTTAAAAATGATCCCCAAAATGAGATCGACTTAGCGTCTTTAAAGGTTCAGATTTTTAATAAAGAAGACATTGAAAACCCTAATAATGTTAAGGTAATTACGGATGTAAATAATTTAGCTATTTACTTTTCAAGAAGTGTAATTCCTTATCAAAGAGATCGAGATAATTCCATAAAATATTACAAACATAAGGGAGTATACGCCTTTAGAAAACAAGCTTTAATTGATTTTTATCACACTCCAGTCACCCCTTTGGAGGCTGCTGAAAAAATTGAGGCCATTAGGTATCAAGAAATTGGTAAAAAAATTAAAATGGTAGAAACTGATATTGAGGCGATAGGAATCGATACTCAAGAAGATTTAGAGAAAGCAATTCGATTTCTAAAGCAATCATCTAATGAATAAAATACATAATAACATAAAAGTGATTGCTTTTGACGCTGACGACACTTTATGGGTAAATGAAACTTATTTTAGGGAGGCAGAATCACAATTTGCAAAACTATTGGAGCAGTATGAAACTCACAACAAAATTGATCAAGAGCTATTCAGGACAGAAATAAAAAATCTTCCGAACTATGGATATGGCATCAAAGGTTTTATACTATCGATGATTGAATGCGCTTTGGAGCTCTCTAACTATCAAGTTTCTCAAAAAACAATTCAAGCTATTTTATCGATTGGTAAGGAGATGTTACACAAACCGATTCAGTTGATAGACGGAATAGAAGAAGTTTTACAATTCCTTCATCAAAGGTATCAACTAATTGTTGCTACAAAAGGAGATTTATTAGATCAAGAACGAAAATTAGAAAAATCCAAATTACTAAAGTATTTTCATCATATAGAGGTAATGACAGAAAAAAATAAGGAAGATTATCAGAAATTAATTCACCATTTAGGTATTCAACCTTCAGAACTATTAATGATCGGAAATTCTTTAAAATCCGATGTACTACCATTAATAGAAATAGGGGCCTCTGCAATTCATGTTCCCTTTCACACTACTTGGGTTCACGAAGAAGTTTCAGATGAAATTTCCTCTAAATCTGATTATCGTACTATTTCAAATATAAAAGAAGTTTTAACGCTATTTTAAATAAATAAACTAAATTTGCAGCATTCAAAATTATAATAAGTTATGGCAAGTATAAAAAACTTAAAAAAAGATGTCAATTACGTTTTAGGGGATGTTATTGAATATGCATTAGACGTTTCAATATTAAAAAATGCACCAGAAAAAGGAGATGCAATTATTGATGAGGCTATTGAAACTTTCGACGATTTAGTTTCTAAAATAAATGAACCTAAGGTTGAGAACAAAAAAGCTCATTTCAAAGGAATTCATCAAGAATTAGAAACAAAAGCAAGAGCCTTGGTAGAAAAGATTAACAAATTATAATCTTTTTAAGGATTTAATAAAAAAAACCATCATTATTAAATGATGGTTTTTTTATACAGTCCCATACTAAAAATGATTCACTAAACGTTGTATAATTCATATGGCTAGACAAATGTTTGAGTATACAAAAACAGTCCTTACTAAAGTAAGTTTTAATTCAGAGCTGTTTTATAAAGAAGTTGAAAAGGCTTTGAGTAGGTTGTTACCCTATGAAATAGAAGAATTATCCATTTGGATATATCAGTTTATCGAAAATAAGCCAGAATTATATCCCTGTAGGATATTACTTGATAATTAAACATAAAAAAAGGAAGCATTTTTGCTTCCTTTTTTGGTGTATATTATTTTTTAATTCTAGACCTTGAGTATCCAAAAAGTCTTTTTTGTTTAATGATATCTGCGATTCCTTTAGGTAACATTTCTTCCCAACCTTTTTCTCCGTTTAGAATCATTTTCAAGACAGTTCGTGAGAAAATATTTAAAATATTTTTATCAAAATCGTCAATATTTATAAGCTTACCATTCTTCTTAAAAAACTTATAAAGTTCTTTCATTCTCGGGTGAACTTTTAAGTTTTCACTGTTGATGAATTCTCCTGAATCTGCATCAAGATAGGGATACATGTATACTTTTAGATCTCTGTAAAATAATTTCCCAAAAGCTTCTAAGATTCCACCACTCAGATTTCTATAATATTTCTCATCAAAGATTTCAACAAGATTCTGAGATCCCATCGTTAGAGCCATCCTTTCTTTTGTGAATTCACTAAAATATTCTACTAATTTAAAATATTGTTGAAAATTTGTAATGATAACATTTTGTCCTAAAGAACACAATAATTCAGCTCTGTCTAAAAAATCACGTTCATTAATCTTACCTTCAGCGGTGAGGTTACTTAATGTAATTTCAAAAATAATTTGAGTTTTACTTTCGTCAACTTTTTTCTCTGCTAAAAATAATTTTTTCGATTTTTCATACATGTCCATGTTCACTTTTGTAACAGGTCTAAAACTACCACGAAGTGCTAGAATATTTTTTTTGTACAAAACTTGAGCAGGCAATAAATTGTTTCCATCAGGACCAAACATCACCGCATTGGTCATTCCATTTTTGAGTAATTGTAAACTCATTAAACGGTTGTCTACATACATGAATCGTGGTCCAGAAAAATTAATCATGTCAATTTCTAATTGATCATTACTTAAATTATCATAAAAAGATTTTACTAAATCTTTAGGACTGTCATTCAAATAAAAAGCTCCATATATCAAATTTACTCCAAGCACACCAAGTGTTTCTTGTTGTAAACGAGCATCTGTTTCTTTGAAGCGCAAATGCAAAACAATTTCATTATAGTCTTCTAATGGATCTAGTTGAAATCGAATTCCTACCCAGCCATGACCTTTAAATTTTTTCACAAAATCAATGGTGGTTACAGTGTTTGCATAGCTAAAAAATAACTTATCAGGATGTTTTTGTCTGCTTAATCGATCTTCCATTAGAGCGATTTCATGACCTAACATTCTCTGTAATCGAGGTTGTGTTACATAGCGTTTGTCTTCTTCTAATCCGTAGATAGCATCAGAGAAGTCTTTATCATAAGCACTCATGGCTTTTGCAATCGTTCCGGAAGCTGCACCTGATCTAAAAAAATTACGAGCAGTTTCTTGACCTGCTCCGATCTCGGCAAAGGTTCCGTAAATGTCTGTATTTAAATTGATTCTAAGTGCTTTGTTCTTTGTAGTTGGGACACTACTTATTTCTTGATCTCCTTTTAAAGAAATAGCCATACAATATTTTTTTTAGTTCTAACAAATGTACTAAAATAGTAAACTATCAGTCAATTTTTATGTTATTTTTGTTCTGATGAATACAATTAAAAAACAGCTTACAATTACCTTTCTAGGTACAGGGACTTCTCAAGGAATTCCAATGATTGCAAGTAATCATCCCGTATGTTTATCTAAAAACTTGAAAGACAAAAGATTACGTTCTTCAATTATGATTTCTTGGGACGATGTTTCTTATACTGTAGATTGCGGTTTAGACTTTAGGCAGCAAATGTTACGAGAGAATATTGAGTCATTAAATGGTGTGTTTTTTACACATGAGCATGCAGATCATATTGGAGGTTTGGACGATCTGAGACCTTTTTGCTATAAAATTGGAGAAATGCCTATTTATTTGAACCAGCGAACTTTAGTGAGTTTAGAGAAGCGATTTGAATATATTTTTAGTTTAGAAAATAAATATCCTGGTGCTCCAAGTGTTCTTCCTAATATTGTTGATAAAAAAAGTTTTGTGGTGGATGGTCTGGAGGTAACCCCTTTAGAGGTTCTTCATGGTAATTTACCAATAACCGCCTATAGATTTGCTGATGTAGCTTATTTAACAGATGTAAAATCGATTGCTGATGAAGAAAAAAGCAAACTTAAAAACTTGGATGTTTTGATAGTTAATGCCCTGCGAATAGAGGAACATCCAACACATTTTAACTTAGAAGAAGCTTTAGAATTTGTTGCAGACATTGCACCAAAGAAAGCTTTTTTTACACATATTAGTCATAAATTAGGATTTCATGACGAGGTTTCTAAATGCTTACCTGAAAACGTTTTTTTGGCCTATGATGGATTAAAAATCATAGTTTAGAGACTTTTATTGACGTACAATAGTTACGCAAAAATTACCAAGTCAATAAAAGATTGAAAATTATTTTCTCATTAAAAAATCTTGGTAAGCATTTTGGGTAATTGCCTTTCCAAGAGAATCCAAGCTTTTGGTATTCTTTCCAGTTTCCAAAATCGATCTTTTCCCCACATAATCGTAAACAAAAACACCCTCTTTTGAAATGGTACCATACCCTTTGTTAAAAATATAATGCGCATATTGTTTGTCCGATGTGTTGAATATATTTTTGCTAAAAATAAAATCTTTATTCGAAGTGTTGAAGAGGCTTAAAAGAGTATAGGGTAAATCTATTTGACTTGAAATGGTGGAGATTTCAATTCCTTTTTTGTGAAGGGCACCTCCCAACCACAACATAGGAATTCTAAATTTTTTAGGAGAATTAAATACTCCTTCGTGTTTTGGAGAGCGATGTCCGTGATCAGATACAATGATGATTAATGTATTGTCATACCAAGTTTGTGTTTTTGCAAAGGTTATAAAATTCCCAATCACTTTGTCTGTATAGGCATGTGCACTTCTAAATTTATTTTCTTCGGTGTCTTTTCCAAATTTATATTCATCAGGAAATTCGAAAGGTTCATGACTAGTTAGCGTGAGCGCAATTTTAAAAAAGGGCTCCTTTTGTTTTCCTTTTAAATCATTTTCAAAACGTCCCATGAAAACGTGATCATGAGCTCCCCATTTAGAGTTCCAATCTTTTTGATCAAAATCATTTCCATCAACAAATTTGGAAATTCCAGCGTTACGAAGGTAGGTGTTCATATTCCCGAAATTTAAATCTCCACCATGATAAAAAGAAGTTGTGTATCCTAAATCGATCATCTTTTGAGGAAACATTGCTAGACTTCTTGTTTTATTTGGCATTTTCATAATGCTTTTAGTTGGTTGAGGATAATACCCACTTAGAATAGCAGGGATTCCTTTATCGGTTCGGTCTCCGTTTGCATAAAAATTTGTAAAAAGTATCCCTTCTTTGGAAAGTTTATTGAGGTTTGAAGTAACTGTGGGTTCCCCTCCTAAAGATCCTACAACTTTTGCTGTTAAGCTTTCCCAAATGATTAAAATAACATTTGGTTTTGTAGTGTTTAAAATGCGATCAGTATTCGCAACTAAAAGATTTTTTTTGATTTTATTGATGGTATTATCAGCGACTTCCTGTTGAAAGTACTTGTAGGGATTTTGGCCATCAGATTTATGGGTGAGTGCATTGACAAAATTCCAAACATAATTTATGGATGCATGGTTTGCAAACATTTTGTTAGAAAAATACACATTGCTTTGGTTTACAGGAATCGTTTGTAATCCACCTCTAATAGGGATGATCAATGCGGCTGTGATTAGCAAAAATACTATTGATTGCATCCAATTCGCTTTTTCAAGTATTTCAATTTTTTTCGAGATGTTTTTTGTGAAAATTTTTATAAAAAAGAAGGAGGTTGCAAACCAAAAAACAAGTCCAGATATCATTTGAAAATTAGAAACAGAAGCGATCATTAATGATGGAGTATTCAAGTATTTAAGAAAGGCTGTATCCAAACGAGTTCCCCAAGATTGGTATAAACTAGCATCAATAATTAGTAGTAAACTCAAAATAATTATAAGAGTTATGGAATACCATTGTATAATTTTGTGAATTTTTTTTGACCCTGTATATACAGATAAAATAATCAGTAGGAAAGGAACCAAACATAGATAGGAAGCAAAAGAAATGTCTAATCGAATTCCGTAAGCAAAAGTTTTTAAAACAGTTAAAAATCCTAACTCTTGTGTTTTTTCAAAATAAAATACTAAAAAAAAGATACGGGCTACAACAAAATAAAATATCCATAAAAGAAAATAGCTGCCGTTAAATAAAAATCGATTTTTAAAAGTTCTCATAATTTTATCGTGTAACTTTTAGTCTTGCTTGAGCAGTAACGGACATGTCAGAATAATCTTTTTGTAAGTATTTTAAGTATCCAGTAATGGCGATCATTGCTGCATTATCTGTGGTGTATTCAAATTTAGGGACATAGGTTGTCCAACCAAATTTTTTTTCTGCTAATTGCAACCTACCTCTAATTTCTGAATTTGCTGAAACACCACCGGCAATAGCTATGTGTTTGATATGGGTTTGTTTGACTGCATTTTTCAATTTATCCATTAAAATTTCTACAATTGTAAATTGTATAGAAGCACAAATATCATGTAAGTTTTCTTCCACAAATCTGGGATTGATCCTCTGTTGTTTTTGAATAAAGTATAAAATTCCTGTTTTTAATCCACTAAAACTAAAATCTAAATCACCTACTTTTGGTTTGGTAAAACGAAATGCTTTTGGATTCCCTAACTTCGCATATTTATCAATTAAAGGCCCACCAGGATAAGGCAATCCTAAAATTTTAGCAGATTTATCGAAAGCTTCTCCTACAGCATCATCTATTGTTTCTCCTATTATTTCCATTTCAAAATGATTGGTAATTTTGACAATTTGGGTATGTCCTCCACTGATGGTCAGGCAGATGAATGGAAATGGAGGTGTTTTGTTAGAACTTTCATCAATAAAATGAGATAAAATATGTGCTTGCATGTGATTTACCTCGATCAAAGGTATTTTTAGCCCCAATGCTAAAGACTTTGCAAAAGAAGTGCCAACGAGTAAAGATCCCATTAAGCCAGGGCCTCTTGTGAATGCAATTGCAGTCAACTCTTTTTTAGTAATATTGGCTTTTTCAATTGCTTGTTGCACAACAGGAACTATGTTTTGCTGATGTGCCCTTGATGCCAATTCAGGAACGACGCCTCCATATTTAGAGTGCACTTCTTGGTTTGCTACAACATTGCTTAATACTTTTGTATTGCAAATGACAGAAGCACTTGTATCATCACAAGAAGATTCTATGCCCAGGATGTAAACAGGTTTTTTCATACAAAAACATAATTATCAGCAAAATTAAGGATAATTTTATCTTGTGATACTTTTTTAAGAATAGAAATTTAATTCTTTGTTAAATTTGCACGTTCTTTGTAATATAATAACTTACTATTTAGTTCTTACAGTTGATATCGTTATATTCACATTAAAAAAGGTAGTTATCAAAAACAATAGCAATAAAATATTGAAATGGGTGGGGTACTTTTTACTCTTTTTACTGTTTGTAAGTATTTTATTTTCTATACCTGCTGTCCAAACAAAACTTGGAGGGATTGCAACTAAAAAGCTGAATCAAGATTTTAATACACGGATCTCGATAAAAAAAGTAGATTTATCTTTCCTAGGCAATGTTCAATTAGAGGGAATAGAAATTAGAGATCATCACCAAGACACATTGATTTTTGTAAACGAGCTAAAGACTTCTATTTTTAGTTTTAAAAATAGTATACAGAATAAGTTCAATTTAGGAAATGTTAGCCTTGATGGAGTCTATGTTTACATGAAAACATACCAGGGTGAAAGTAGAGATAATATGGCTGTTTTTGTAAATTCTTTTGGGAATGATTCACAAAAAGATTCTGTAACTTCTCCATTTACGTTAAGCTCTCCCAATATGTACATTAATAATTTAAATTATAAATTGATTAATGAAAACGCTGTGAATCCAGTTTCTTTTTCTGCAAAAAATGGAGGTGCAAGTCTTCAAGAAGTATTTATTTATGGTCCTGATTTTTCATCAAAAATAAGAGGGTTGTATTTTGAGGATAACAAAGGTTTAGAAATCAAGAATTTATCTACAGATTTTAAGTATTCTAAAACAGCAATGAATTTTAAGAATACAATCTTACAAACAAGAAATTCGGAGATTAAAGCTACCATAGATTTCTCCTATAAGATTCAAGACCTAAGTTCATTTAATGACAAGGTTCACATAAACGCCACTTTTGATAACAGTGTGTTATCACTCCCTGATTTAAAGAAGTATTACAGTGAATTAGAAGGGAATGATGTGCTATATTTTTCGGGGGATATGAATGGAAAACTCAATGATTTCTCATTAGATAAATTACGACTGTCTTCCAAGTTTGGTATTGGTATCATTGGAGACTTTAATTTTTTAAACGCGGTCAATCACAACAGGGGATTTACATTTAATGCTGATGTAAAGACTTTTTCAGCTACATACTTTCATTTACGTACTATGTTACCAAATGTTCTGGGGACGGTATTGCCCTCAGCATCTAAAAAGCTAGGTAAATTTTCTATGAAAGGTACCGTAGCGCTTGACCCAAATAAAATAAATGCTTCATTTGATTTGGCCTCCCAAATTGGTCATGTTTCTTCAGAATTAGAAATTCACGGTTTTAGTGATGAAGCTGCTCCTATTTATGACGGAAAAATTCAACTAAAGAATTTTGATTTAGGAGTATTATTAAACAATCCGTTATTTGGTAAAACCTCTTTTCAAGTAGCTTTAAATGGTCAAGGATTTGAGCCTAACCTCGCAAATACTTCTTTTAATGCAAAGGTTTCTAAATTAAATTTTAAGAAGTATACCTATAAAAATATTGATCTAGAGGGACTCTATAAAAACAAGAGGTTGGATGGAAGTATGAAAATTGAAGACGAATATTTTAAGACGAACTTGAATGGTTTTGCAGATTTATCTTCAAGTTCTAATAAATTTGATTTCAACACTGAGATTAAATATTTAAACTTAAAAGAAACAAAGCTCTATGAAAGAGACACGATTTCAATTTTAAAAGGGAACGTAAAAATAGACCTAGAAGGAAATGCATATGATAACATCATTGGAAAACTCACGTTTGATAATATTTCATATGAAAATCAATTGGATCAATTCAATTTCAAGCAATTTAATCTTACTTCTTCCTTAAAGAACAATGTAAAAAAAATAGAATTAAAATCTGAAGATATTGCCAATGGCTATCTTTCTGGAAATTTTTATTTTTCAGAATTGTTCTCTGTTGCTCAAAATTCTCTAGGAGAAATTTATACAAATTACAAACCGTATATCGTGAAGCCAAATCAGTTTTTCGATTTCAATTTTACCATCTACAATCAAATTGTTTCCGTATTTTTTTCAGAAATTTCCATAGATGATACAACCAAGATTAAAGGAAAAATTAAAACTGATAACAATCAATTAAGGTTGAAACTTTCATCACCTAAAATTGATTTCTATGGAAACGAAATTAGAGACCTGTTTTTGAGAACTGACAATCAAAATCCATTATACAATTCTCATGTAACAGCTTCAAAAGTTCGAACGAAGTATTACAATGTTTCAGAATTAAATTTATTGAGTTTACATCAGAATGATACGCTGTTTTTTAAATCTGTTTTCACCGGTGGAAATAAAAAAAAGGAAGATTTTAATCTTGATTTTTTCTACACATTTAATGCAACAGGGAAATCTGTAATCGGTTTTGATACTTCTTCTTTTAAATTGAAAGACAATATCTGGAATATCTCTCCAAATGAATCAATTCCGAATAAGGTTACCTTCGATTTGAAAGAAAATGAATTTAATTTTAGTAAGTTTAAACTTGTTTCTGGAACACAAAAAGTAACATTCCAAGGAAGCTTAAATGCTGACGCAGACAAAGAGCTCTTCATAGATTTTACAAAAGTAAAATTAGAAAGTTTTTTGCCAACTTTAGATAGTCTGGCATTAAAGGGAGCACTCTCTGGAAGTATTGACCTCGTTCAGAGAGAGGGTATCTATAATCCAAAAGCGCTATTAACGATTAATGATTTTGATGTGAATGGTTTTTATCAGGGAGATTTATCATTGCGTTTAAAAGGAGATAATTCCTACGAAAAGTATACCGTTGATTTGTCTATTGACAATCGTAAAGTAAAAAGTATCGAAGCTTCAGGTTTTCTCGATTTTTCAGACAAGAGACCTCTAATAGACTTAGAGGTGTATTTAGAAGAGTTTGGTCTGGATGCCTTTAGTCCTTTGGGTAAAGATGTTTTGTCCTCAATAAGAGGAACTGCATCAGGTAATTTTTCTTTGAGTGGTTTTCTTGGGAATCCAGCCATGGATGGAGCTATTAAACTTAAAAATGCAGGATTAAAGTTTCCATATTTGAATGTAAATTACGATTTTGAAGTTGAACCCATCGTCAGGTTAAAAGAACAGTCTTTTATTTTTGAAGATTTTTCTCTTTTAGATACCAAATACAAAACCGAAGGAATTTTAAAAGGAAATATTTCTCATAAAAATTTCAATCAATGGGTATTAGAGATGAAAATTGATAGTGACAACCTATTGGTATTGGACACACAAAACTCAGAGGATTCTATGTACTACGGTACTACATTTATAGACGGAGTGGCTAACTTTACAGGGTTAACAGATCAATTAACCATAGATGTGAATGCCAAAACAATGCCTCAAACCAATTTTGTAGTTCCTCTGAAAGACGTTCAAACTGCAGATAGTTATCGATTAATTCATTTCAAATCAAAAGAAACAAAAACAAAAGAAAAACAACAACAAATTGCTTTAGAGGCGGTAAAGGGGCTTTCTTTAAATATAAATTTAGAAGTTACAAAAGATGCAACCGCTCAAGTGGTAATAGATGAGGTCAATGGTAGTCAATTAACAGGTAATGGAGCAGGAGACCTTATGATAGAGATTGATACTCGTGGTAAGTTTAATATGTTTGGAGATTATACGATTAGTTCTGGAGTTTATGACTTTAAATATGGAGGGATTGTTAATAAACCATTTTTAATTCAAAAAGGGGGTGCAATTTCATGGAACGGTAATCCATATGAAGCAAATTTAGATGTGACAGCAGTCTATAAAGCAAAGGCAAACCCTGGAGTTTTGCTCCCAAATTTTAATTCTAATAGAAAAATTGAAGTGGACTTGGTTACCAGAATTACAGGAGGTTTATTCAGTTCTTCTCAAGATTTAGATATTCAGTTAACAAATGTAGATCCTATTATTGCCAGTGAGTTAGAATTTGTTTTAAATGATAATAATGTGAATGAGAAAACAACACAATTTGTATCATTACTTGCTTTCGACAATTTTGTAAATCCAGATAAAGTAGATTTTAATGCGGGAGCCACAATTTCAAGTAGAGCTTCCAGTGCATTGGCTGCTGCTTTTTCAAGTCTATTAAGTAGACCTGACGATAAATTTCAATTGGGCTTAGATTATCAGCAAGGAAATAGAGGCAATGATATAGATCGATTAAATACAGACAACCAAGTAGATGTTTCAGTATCTACACAATTAGGAGATAAAGTAATCATTAATGGAAAGGTAGGAGTTCCTGTTGGAGCCCAAACTCAATCTAGTGTGGTGGGTGAAGTAAAAGTTGAGGTTTTATTGAATGAAGAAGGTAATTTTAGAGGAGTGATATTTAACAGACAAAATGAAATTCAATATTCTACAGAAGAAGAAGGCTATACTCAAGGAGTTGGTCTTTCATATCAAGTCAATTTTAATACGCTCTCTAGTTTGTTAAAAAAAATAGCTACAAAGAAAAAAAATAGAACTAATTTTATAGCAAATTAAACCTACTGTAAGAATGTGATTTTTAGGGGTTAGATTTTTAAAAAATAGGAATGGATACTTCAGTAAAAAAATCAAAATGAACGATCTGTTTTTCCACCTATCATTGTATGAATTAGCCTAAAACGATTTCGTAATAATATTATTTTAAATGATTTTAAAGCAGTAATTTTACAGCATATATATGAGCAAAATAAAAAAAATAGCAGTATTTACTTCAGGAGGCGATGCCCCAGGGATGAACGCAGCAATTAGAGCAGTTGTAAGATCATGTGCATTTCATAGTATTGAATGCGTTGGAATCTATCGTGGTTATGAGGGAATGATTGATGGTGATTTTGTAGATTTAAACGCACGAAGTGTCAAAGGAATTATCAACAAAGGAGGTACTTTTTTAAAATCTGCAAGGTCTAAAGAATTTCGAACCAAAGAAGGAAGACAAAAAGCATATGACTCTTTAAAGGCGGCACAAATTGATGCTCTAGTATCTATTGGTGGTGATGGAACTTTTACAGGAGCAATGATCTTTAATGAAGAGTTCAATTTCCCAGTAATAGGAATTCCTGGTACCATTGATAACGATATCTATGGAACATCCCATACTTTAGGATATGACACGACACTCAACACGGTTGTAGATGTAATTGATAAAATTAGAGATACCGCAAGTTCTCACAATAGATTGTTTTTTGTTGAGGTAATGGGAAGAGACGTTGGGCATATTGCTTTAAATGTTGGAGTAGGTGCGGGAGCTGAAGAAATTTTAATCCCAGAAGAAGATCTAGGGTTGGATAGATTGTTAGAATCTTTAGTGAGAAGTAAAGAGTCTGGAAAGTCTTCTAGTATCGTTGTTGTAGCAGAAGGAGATCGAATAGGTAAAAATGTGTTTGAATTAAAAGATTATGTAGAAGAGCACTTACCAGAATATGAAGTTCGAGTTTCAGTTTTAGGTCACATGCAAAGAGGAGGTTCACCTTCTTGTTTTGATAGAGTCCTAGCGAGTAGAATGGGTGTCAAAGCTGTAGAAAGCTTGCTAGAAGGGAAATCCAATTATATGGTTGGTCTGTCTAGTGACACAATTCAACTAACTCCCTTAGAAAAAGCAATTAAAGGACAATCAAAAATAAATAAAGAATTAATTCGTGTGTCAGATATCATGACCACATAATAACAATTATAAACAAAAAAAATGATTAAAATAGGGATTAACGGATTCGGAAGAATAGGAAGATTAGCGTTTCGTTCTGCTGTAAAAAGAGACAACGTACAAATTGTTGCCATCAATGATTTATTAGATGTAGATTATTTAGCTTACATGTTAAAATATGACTCAGTTCATGGTGCATTCGACGGGACAGTTGAAGTAAAAGACGGTATGCTAGTAGTAAACGGAAGTTCTATCAGAATCACAGCAGAAAGAGATCCTGCTAACTTAAAATGGAATGAAGTTGAAGCTGAATATGTAATTGAATCTACCGGTTTTTTCCTAACAGAGGAAGCTGCAGGAAAACACTTAGAAGCTGGAGCTAAAAAAGTAGTTTTATCAGCACCTTCTAAAGATCATACACCAATGTTTGTGATGGGGGTTAACAATACAGAATTAAAAGCAGATCAGAAGATTTTTTCTAATGCATCTTGTACAACAAACTGTTTGGCACCAATAACGAAAGTCTTAAATGATAATTTTGGTATTGTTGAAGGTTTAATGACAACAGTTCATGCTGCAACTGCAACTCAAAAAACAGTTGATGGTCCATCGATGAAAGACTGGAGAGGTGGTCGTTCTGCAATCCATAACATCATTCCTTCTTCTACAGGAGCTGCCAAAGCAGTAGGAAAGGTAATTCCAGCAATGAATGGTAAATTAACAGGAATGGCTTTTAGAGTTCCTACAATGGATGTTTCTGTTGTAGACTTAACAGTAAAGTTAGACAAGCCAGCATCTTATAAAGAAATTTGTGCTGCAATGAAAGCTGCTTCTGAAAGTGGACCAATGAAAGGTGTTTTAGGATATACTGAAGACCTAATTGTTTCTCAAGATTTTGTAGGAGATACACGTACATCAATTTTTGATGCAAATGCTGGTATTGCTCTAAACGATAACTTCGTGAAGGTTGTTTCTTGGTACGATAATGAAATTGGATATTCTACAAAGATCGTAGATTTAATAGAATATGCTGATACACTATAAGATATCAAACAAATAAAATTCAAAAAAAACCTGATAGTAAAAGCTATCAGGTTTTTTATTTTACAGCGATAGCGCTAATTTCTACATTGACAAATTTGGGTAAATTTGCAACTTCCACGGTTTCTCTTGCAGGAGCACTTTCTTCATCAAAATACTCTCCGTATACAGTATTAATTTCTCCAAAGTGATTCATGTCAGAAATAAAGATAGAAGTTTTAATTACATTTTCAAAGGTCATTTCAGCTGCAGCAAGCACTTCTTTTAAGTTTTCCATTACCAATTTTGTTTCCTCTGATATTGAAGCAGAAATAACTTTTCCAGTTTTAGGATTGATAGCTATTTGTCCAGAAGTATATAAGGTGTTTCCGCTCAATACGGCTTGATTATAGGGACCTATTGGTGCTGGTGCTTTGTCTGTTTTTATTATTTTTTTCATTCGATTAATTTTACATGATTAGAACAACCTTCTATCTGGTGGTTTGTTTTTATCCCATTTTAAATCAGATAAAACAGAAGACTTTACACCAATGAAAAAGGTATACGATGAATTTGTTCCGAAGGGAACCCAATTAAAATTGAATTGCCAACTGTCTAAATCTCTGGTAAAATTGAACCTTGAAAAGGTAAATGCTCCCCCTTTGATATCATATCCAGAAGAATACCCCATTTTCCATTTAGGGGATAATTCTACATTTCCACTAAACATAATACTATGAACACCTATTTCGCCAGGATCTATACCGTTATTTCTATAATTTGTAGAATATGCTAAATTGATAGACCAAGGGATGTCTGCTTTGTAAAGTGTCGTTTCTTTATTCTTATTATTTCTATTGCTTGTATTGATACTGTTTTGTCCAAGCCTGTTAGTGGGATCTATGTTTGCACCTAGAATATCAGTACCATTTTGAGCTCCATTACCACTATTGTTGTTAGATTCTTTTTTGGAGCTTTTGTCAAAGTCAGTGCTTGAGATTGAGTAATTGGCTGTTAAATTAGCATTAGTCAATCTAAGTATGTTTGGATTGAATTGATTAATTCTAGTAATTCTTCCATTTTGGGAAACTACCTTATAAGGATCTAAAGAACCATTTAAATTAATGGCTAGTTTGTCTTTAAATAGTCGGGTACCTGCAGAAAAACTCACAGGAGACCATCGTAAACTATCCCCTGCAATATTGTAGGAACTATTAAAATTTAAATTATTTAATAGAGTTATTTTTTCGTCATCTTCATCACTATCGGGGTCTTTGGGTGCTACTTTGGCTTCTACGACATTGTTTAAAGAAATCCCAATAGCATTACTCAAGCCAGAGGATGGGGCTCCATAGATTCCTTGATCAAATACGGTGTAGTCGAGAAGGTCTGTAGCATCTGCGCTTTGTTGTACTTTTTTTAAATACTTATCTTTAAAATCAGGTCTGTATGAATAGGATATAGAGGGTCTGAAGGTATGTCTAATTTTTTTTAATCGCCCTTTTTTAAAATTAAAGGTACCATAAATATTTGTAGACAAACTAACTCCAGCATTGTATTCTCGATAGCTTTTAAAACCTCGCAACGTATCTGTTACAACTACGTTATTGGTGATGTCATAATCTTTTTGAATATAGTCAAACTGCCAGGTTTCTTCATAATTTACACTTGGTGATAATGTAAAGTATTTGAAAGCTTTTATATTGGTACTCGTACCTGTTCGATGTTGTGCTCCCGACCTAGCTGTTTCAAACATTTTAGGTTTAAAAAAATCATCATCATTGGTATTGATTAGATATTGTCCTTGTAGCGTATAGTTAAATCCCATTTTTTGAATGGGTGTCTTTTGAACCCCTCCTTTACCAGCAAAAGGGTAAATTCTATTCATATTTATGGTTAATGAGGGCAGGGTCATGGTAATTTTTTCTGTATTCGTATTTTGCTGGTGGGAGGCTGTTACATTCATGTTAAACGGGGTACCCACAAAAGTTTTACTATAATTTATAGACGAGTTTAAAGTATTTGTTTGCGTTTGAGAAATATTAAATTGATTTTGAGATTCTCTAAAAAATTTGCTACTTCCTAAATTGACAGATGCGGTGAATCTAGAATTTGGACTGGCTTTTGAGTCCTGACTATGAGACCATCTGATATTGAAATTATTTGCTTTGCTATAATCATCAAAGCCTCTGATACCGTTAATGTTATTTTCAAAATTAAAATTAAAAGAACCGCTAAAACGGTACCTTTTTCTATAGTTCGAGCTAAGTCTCATTCCCCAGCTTCCATTGGAATAAGCATCTCCCAGGACTGTTAAGTCCATATAGTCGCTAATAGCAAAATAATATCCACCATTTTGAATCCCAATACCCCTGGAGCTACTCCCTGTATCAAAAGCAGGAATTAAAAAACCAGAAACACTAGTTTCTCCAATTGGGAAATAAGCAAAAGGTAGAAAAATAGGAGTGGGTATGTCTGCCAAAACCAAATTACTAGAACCAACAATTATTTTTTTACCAGGAACTAATTTTGCTTTGTTGGTAGCTATATAATAGTCTGGAATTTTTTTTTCTGATGTGGTAAATCTTATATTTCGAACATAAATGGTCGAATCATTCACTCGTTTTGTTTTTTTACCATACGTAAACATTTCTCCCTGTTTTGTTTTTAATCCGTAGATTAGAGCACGTTTACTTTTAAAATTATAAATGATAGAATCTTGTTCAGATTCTTGTCCTCCTTGTTTGAATATGGGAAGTTGATTGTAACCTAAACTATCTATAATACCCTTTGCAAAAAGCGTGTTTTTCTTATAATCAATAACAATAATTCCAGCTTTTAAGTCAATATCTGTATAGGAGATATTTGCTTCATTGTAAAGTGTAACAGTTTGTTTTTTAGCATTTTGAATCGTGTAGTCTTTGGCGACATGTACAATGATATCTTCAATGCTTTCTTTAGGTCCGATAGTGTCCAAGGCAATTGAATCTCTTTTTTTTAGACCCAAAGAATCTTTTTTACTCTCAAAATCAATCTTTTTTTTATTGGTATCAATAGCTTCTTTTTTAGCAGGAGAAATTGCTAAATTCTTTTGAGAAATAGAATCTTGACAAAACCCTATTCTGATAAAAAAAATACAGTAAAATAAAAGAATGTATGATCGGTTTGTTTGCAATGCTTTAAATGCTATTTTTGTATTAGGGTAAAAATATGGTTCAATAATTGAAGCACCAAATTTACAATGCCAAAATTAGTTAAATTTTATTGATGCTATTTCAAGAAAACAACAAAATTAATTTCCAAGTAAGAATTATTTTTCTTTTTTTCTCTGTATGCTTTTTTTTGATGAATTCATCCTCTGTGTTTTCTCAAAAAAAATATACAATCGTAATCGATGCAGGTCATGGGGGAAGAGATCCTGGGAATTTAGGAAATGGTTATAAAGAAAAAAATATTGCTTTAAAGGTGGCTTTAGCTGTGGGGAAAAAACTTTCAGCTAAAAAAGATATCAATGTTATTTTTACTAGAGAGAAAGATGTTTTTATAGATTTATGGAAACGAGGAGATATTGCAAATAACTCAAAAGCAGATTTATTCATCTCGATTCATTGCGATTCTCACACCTCTAATGCCTACGGAGCAGGTACTTTTGTTTTGGGTTTAAGAGGAAATAAAAAGAATTTAGAAATTGCAAAAAGAGAAAATGCAGCAATATTAAAAGAGAATAATTACAAAGATAGGTATAAGGGGTTTGATCCAAATTCAGCAGAGTCTCTCATTGGTTTATCACTTTTACAGGAAGAAAATTTAGACAAAAGTTTAACCATTGCAAGCTTAATTCAAAATAATTTTACCCGTAAATTAAAGAGATTAAATAGAAAAGTAAAACAAGATAATTTTCAAGTTTTAAGAGAAACTATCATGCCCAGCGTTTTAGTTGAATTAGGTTTTTTAACCAATAAAAAGGAAGGGAGATATTTGAATTCAAAAAAAGGTCAGCAGGAGATGGCAGCAGCTATCTCAGAAGCTGTATTGAAATACATTGCCAATTTGAAATTAAATACAATTGCAGTAACTGATGTTAAAACCAACAAGGTAAATTCTACTGAATTTAAAATTCAGATTGCTTCTGGAATAAATAAAATATCCACTAAATCGTATAATTTTAAAGGGCTTAAACGTGTTCAAAGAGTTTCTGTTGGAAAATTTTACAAGTATTATTACGGAAATAGTTCAGATTATAATCAGGTAAAAAAGTCTCTCAAAACAGCAATATCAAAGGGCTATACTTCTGCCTTTATCGTAGCTTTTAGAAAAGGTGAGAAAATATCGCTCCAAGAAGCAATTAAAAAACAATAATTTTGAGGCTCTCCATCAAAAAATTATTAATTTAGCTAATAAAAATTTATCTATGTCTAAACAATTAAAAACAGGAATTGTTGCAGTTACAATCATCGCTTTATTTATATGGGGGTACTCATTTTTGAAAGGGCAAAATTTATTTGATACAGGGACTCGCTATTTCAATGTAGAATATGCCAATATAGCAGGGCTTACAAAATCTAGTTTGGTAACGATAAATGGATTGAAAGTTGGTAAAATTGACGAGATTGTATTCAATAAAAGTTTAGACAAAAAAGGACATTTAGTGGTTCGTTTTTCTGTTGAAAATGACATCATGTTTTCCAAAAAAAGTATCGTAAAAATATATTCACCAAGTCCTATTGGGGATTCCAATTTAGCAATCATTCCAAATTATGATGGAGAAAATGCGGTTTCAGAAGATACACTTCAGGGTGAAATAGAATCCAATTTATTTACCTCAATAGGGGAGCGTTTGGATCCACTTCAAACCAAATTAGAACGTGTAATTGTGAGTGCAGATTCTTTATTTAAAAACTTGAATACTATTTTAAATCTGGAAACACAAAATAGTATAAAAAATTCCGTTACAAATATTGAATCTATTTTGGAAGAGGTAAAAAAAACAATAGGATCTGTGAATGGTTTGATAGATACTACCTCTCTTGATCTAAAAGAAAGTATCAAGAACACCAAGTCAATCACAGAGAATTTTTCTAAAATTTCAGATACTCTAGTTAATGCAAATATTGGAAAAATATTAAAAGATGCACAAGGAACGATTTCTTCAGTAAATCTTATACTAGAGAGTATATCGTCAGGAAAAGGGACTGCAGGGAAATTGGTTACAGATGATCAATTGTACAACAATATTTCAGCTACTACCAAAGAATTGGAAGAGCTGCTTAGAGAGATTAAAGAACACCCAAAAAGATTTGTTCATTTTTCGCTGTTTGGAAAAAAAGCAAAAAAATACGCTCCAGCAAAAGATACCTTATTAACTAAAAAAGTAATTGATAAATAATATCCCCAATTCATATGCAATATCTTCCAAATATATTTTTTGCATTAGCACTTGCAGTAGGCCTCGGTTTTTTTGCGATGAATATTCGTAAATTATCTAGAAATATCAAATTAGGTAAAGACATTGATAGGCAAGACAAAAAATCGGAAAGATTTAAAAATATGATGATGATTGCACTTGGGCAATCTAAAATGGTAAAAAGACCTCTATCTGGTTTTTTACATATCATTGTTTATGTAGGTTTTATAATTATAAATATTGAAGTTTTAGAAATTATAATAGATGGATTGTTCGGAACTCATAGAGTTTTTCTAGGAGTATTGAGTACCAAGTTCTATGGCTTTTTAATAGGGACATTTGAGGTTTTAGCTGCTTTGGTTTTTATAGCAGTGGTTATTTTTTGGTTGCGAAGAAATGTGTCTAATATCAAACGTTTTTTGAGTAAAGAAATGAATGGATGGCCCAAAAGTGACGGAAATAACATCCTTTACTTTGAAATGGTTTTAATGACTTTGTTTCTAGTGATGAATGCTACAGATACTCCTTTCCAGCAAGCGGGTATTGGAAACCCAATCAGTCAGTTTTTTGTTCCTTTCTTTAATAGCTTTTCAGAAGCATCGATTCATATGATTGAAAGAAGTGCTTGGTGGATGCATATTTTGGGAATCTTGGTTTTTCTTAATTATTTATTTTATTCAAAGCATTTGCATATTTTATTAGCCTTTCCAAATACCTATTTTGCAAATTTAAATCCGATAGGACAATTCAATAACTTAGAATCGGTTACAAATGAAGTAAAGCTAATGATGGATCCAAATATTGATCCTTATGCTTTGCCCGATGAAGGTGCAGAGAACTCTGTTCCAGAAAAATTTGGAGCTTCTGATGTGACAGATTTAAATTGGGTACAATTATTAAACGCATACACCTGTACAGAATGTGGTAGATGTACCTCTTCCTGTCCTGCAAATTTAACAGGTAAAGAATTGTCTCCAAGAAAAATCATGATGGATACTCGTGATCGACTGGAAGAGGTTGGTAAAAACATAGATACCAACAATGGAAGCTTTGTAGATGATGGAAAACAATTGTTAAACGATTATATCACCCCTGAAGAATTATGGGCATGTACAAGTTGTAATGCTTGTGTTGAAGAATGTCCAGTAAATATAGATCCGCTGTCTATTATCATGGATATGAGACGATATTTAGTGATGGAAGAGAGCGCAGCACCTCAGGAGTTAAATATGATGATGACCAATATTGAAAACAATGGTGCTCCATGGCAATACAATCAGCAAGACAGATTGAATTGGGCTTCTGAAGAGTAATAATTCTTTCATTATAAATGAATAAATAACAAAATTATGAACGTACCAACAATGGCAGATATGATGGCACAAGGAAAGCAACCGGAAGTGTTGTTTTGGGTAGGAGCCGCAGGAAGTTACGATGATCGAGCTAAGAAAATATCACGTGCATTTGTAAAGATATTACATCATGCAGGGGTTAATTTTGCTGTTTTGGGAACGGAAGAATCTTCTACTGGTGATGCTGCAAAAAGGGCAGGAAATGAATTTTTATTTCAAATGCAAGCCATGATGAATATTGAAATACTTAATGGATATGAAGTAAAAAAAATTGTCACTTGTGATCCACATTCTTTCAATACATTAAAAAATGAATACTCTTCTTTGGGGGGGAACTATGAGGTTTTACATCACACACAGTTTATTCAAAATTTAATCTCTGAAGGACGTTTAACGCTAGATCAAAATACCTTGAAAGGGAAAAGAGTTACATTTCATGATCCCTGCTATTTAGGAAGAGCGAATGATGTTTATGAATCTCCAAGAGATTTGATAAAGAGATTGGGTGTGAACTTAACAGAAATGAAAAGAAATAAAGCGACTGCACTCTGTTGCGGAGCTGGAGGAGCACAAATGTTTAAAGATGCAGAAAAAGGGAATAAGGAAATCAATGTTTTAAGAACAGAAGATGCTCTAGAAACCAAGCCAAACATTATTGCCACAGGTTGTCCTTATTGTAATACGATGATGACAGATGGGATTAAGTTTAAAGAAAAAGAAATGGAGGTAAAAGTGAAAGATATTGCAGAATTAATCGCTGAAGCGAATCATTTATAAAAATGATTAAAAACTACATTAAAGCAGCTCGTGTAAGAACATTACCCTTGTCCATCTCTGGAATTATCCTTGGGAGTATTCTTGGGAATCAATTTTTTTATGAGCATTCTATTGTACCTGACAATTCTTCGTTGTTTTTTTCTGCTATTTTTTGGTTGGCCATACTTACTACAATAGGTTTTCAAATCTTGTCAAATTTTGCAAATGATTATGGAGATGGTATCAAAGGTTCAGATAATGATAGAACTGGAGAAATGCGCATGGTTGCATCCGGAACCATCTCACCAAAACAAATGAAAATAGCAATGATAATTACGGCCATTATTACTTTTATGACGACTCTATTATTAATTTATGTTGCATTTGGAGTAGAAAATTTTGCCTTTTCAACCCTGTTTTTAGGTTTGGGAATTGCCTCAATTACAGCAGCGATCAAATATACTGTTGGTGATTCTGCTTATGGTTACAGTGGTTTTGGTGATCTGTTTGTTTTTCTTTTCTTTGGTTTATTGAGTGTAGTGGGTAGTTATTTCCTCTTTACAAAATCGCTAGAACTTGCCATTTTTTTACCTGCGATATCGATTGGATTATTGAGTACAGAAGTCTTAAATTTGAATAATTTAAGAGATCGAGATCAGGACGAGAAGAATCAAAAAAATACCCTGGTTGTTAAGTTTGGAGTAGTTAAAGCCAAAAAGTATCATTATTTCTTAATTCTAGGAGCATTATTTTTTAGTTTACTATACATATGTATTGATTTTAGATCGATTTATCAATTAATTTTTTTGGTCGCTTATGTTCCTCTAATTAAGAATATTAAAATCGTTTCAGAAAATAAAATTCCTTCAAGTCTAGACGGAGAGTTAAAGAAAGTGGCTTTAAGCACCTTTTTATTTGCAATCCTTTTTGGAATTGGTCAATTGTTTTAGGATGTACATATGAAAAAAATAAAAATAATTTTAGCAATCATTTCGTTATTTATAGGAGTTTTCATTCTCACCGGTTTATTTATTAAAGAAACGAATTATACAACTCAAATTTCTATAAATAGGTCTGTTGATAGTGTATTTGAGACTTTTACGAATATGTCAAATAGAAAGAATTGGATACCAGAATTGAATTCTTATGAAGTCATTAAAGAGAATCCTGGAAAAATTGGAAGCATGTATGAGCTTACTATCAATAATAAAGGACAAGAAATTTCTAGTACAGAGAAAGTAATGGCCTATGTTAAAAATAAAAAGTTCACCATATTCTACGCTGCTCAAAATATGCAAAAAAGAGATGATTATGTTTTTAAACAAATCGATGGGGTGACTGAGATTATTTTATATTCAAGTTGTCAGAGTGACTCTTATATTATGGCTTGTGTATTTCCCTACTTTAAAGGAACATTTCAAGCACAAGATCAAATGTATTTGAATAATTTTAAAGAATTTATAGAAAAATAATACCTTTCCTTTGATAAAAGCTACCTACAAAAAATACATACTCAATTTTAAAAATCCAAGTGGGACCTCTCGGGGGATTTTAAAAACAAAAGAGACATGGTTTCTTATTTTAAAAGATACGACAGCGATTGGTATCGGAGAGACAGGACTGTTTAGAGGATTGAGTATTGATGATGTTGCAAATTATGAAGAGAAACTAATGTGGGTGTGTAATCATATCGATCAAGGTTTGGATTTCTTGAGAAACGAGCTCAATGCTTTTCCTTCGATACAATTTGCATTAGAACAGGCGTTTTTATCACTAAGAAGCGAATCAACTTTTGAATTATTTCCTTCTTCATTTACTGAAGGGAGCAATACAATACCCATAAATGGTCTGATCTGGATGGGAGATCAAAGTTTTATGAAAAGACAAATCAAAGATAAATTAAAAACAGGTTTTTCTTGTCTTAAAATGAAAATTGGTGCCATTGATTTTGATGCAGAAATTGAGTTGTTAAAAAATATTAGAAAAGAGTTTTCGTCCAAAGAAATTGAATTAAGGGTAGATGCAAACGGTGCTTTTCATCCAAAAAACGCCCTTGAAAAATTAGATAAGCTATCAGCTCTGGATATTCATTCAATTGAACAACCCATTCAACAGGGACAAATTCAAGAAATGGCAGAGCTTTGTTCTAACACTCCTTTGCCAATTGCATTAGACGAAGAGCTGATAGGAATATTTTCTTTCGAAGAGAAAAAGAAATTAATCACTACAATAGCGCCCCAATACATTATTCTAAAACCTTCTTTAATTGGAGGTTTTACGGGAAGTAAAGAATGGATTACATTAGCAAAACAATTCAATTCGGGTTGGTGGGTTACATCAGCTTTAGAAAGTAATATAGGTTTAAATGCAATTGCTCAATTTACATACACTTTACAAAGTAATTTGCCGCAAGGTCTGGGAACAGGTAGCCTATTCACAAATAATTTTACAAGTCCTTTAGAGGTGAAAAATGGAACTTTACGCTATGATCCATTGCAAAATTGGAATTTAAATTTATGATAATGAACTATATACAAAATGCATACAAAGGAGCTAATCAATGGTATCATTGGGTATTCACCCTAATAATTGTGTTTTTTGGTTGGCAAATAATAGGTGGTTTTCCATTGGTTGGTGTTGCGTTGTCTTATTCTTCGGATATGACTGAGTTTATAAATGCTTCTCAAGATAATTTTATGACATTAGGAATTGACAAAAATTTGTTTTTATTTTTAATGATTTTGAGTTTTATTTTTGGTTTGTTAACACTCTTTATTGGCGTAAAATATATCCACAGAAGAACTCTTACATCTTTGGTTACAGGTAGAAAAATAATTGATTGGAAACGTTTTTGGTTTGCTTTTTTTGTATGGGGTATCATTGCTTCTGTAGTCACGATTCTTGGAATTTTTCTTTCACCGGAAGCGTATATATGGAACTTTAAACCCATTCCTTTTTTCACCTTACTTGCAATCTCTTTTTTATTTCTTCCCTTGCAAACTTCCTTTGAAGAGTTATTATTCAGGGGGTATTTGATGCAGGGTATCGGTATTCTGGTAAAAAATAGATGGTTCCCACTTATTTTTACATCGGTCTGTTTTGGTTTGCTTCACGGAGCGAATCCTGAAGTTGAGAAATTAGGATCCATCTCTATGGTTTTTTACATCGGTACAGGTCTCCTTTATGGAATTTCTACTTTAATGGATGAAGGAACCGAATTAGCCCTTGGTTTACATGCTATTAACAATATCATAGCTGCTTTTTTTGTAACTACTGATTGGATGGTTTTTCAAACAGATGCTCTTTTTATTGATACTTCGGAACCTTCTGTAGGTTTTGAGATGTTTTTTCCAGTATTGGTTTTATACCCCTTATTACTCTTTGTTTTTTCTAAAAAGTATGGATGGAGTAATTGGGTAGAAAAATTGACAGGAAAGATTGAAGTACCCCTTAATATTTAACCAAAGCCATAGAATCTTAAAAGTTTGAAACGATACAGAATCCATAAAAATTTTCAATTAAATGGAATTTCTTTTTCTTCGGATCAAGAACTACTAAATTATGCTCATAATTTTTCGGAAGATTTATCTCGTTTTTTTCAGGCATGGTTTTCAGAGGACGATTTTATCTTGGTAAATACCTCCGGATCTACCGGAGTTCCTAAAGAAATAATGTTGCAAAAACAACACATGATACATTCTGCTCTTACTACAGGAAAATACTTCAATTTAGGAGAAAATACCACTGGGCTATTATGTTTGTCAATTCAATTTATTGCAGGGAAGATGATGCTCATTAGAGCTTTACTTTTGGGTTGGAAATTAGATGTTGTAGTACCGGATGCGTCCCCACTAAAAAATACTCAAAAAGAATACGACTTTACAGCAATGGTTCCGCTTCAGTTAGAGAACTCAATAAAATACTTACATTTAATCAAAACCTTAATTGTTGGTGGAGGTGTTGTTTCTCAGAGATTACAGCAAAAAATTCAGAACGTCTCTTGTGCTGTTTTTGCGACTTACGGAATGACAGAAACAATCACACATATTGCCGTAAAAAAATTAAATAACTTTCATACTATTTCTTCTGGTCAAATAAAGAACTCTTATTATGAAGTGCTGCCTGATATTGAAATTTTCATAGATCAAAGGAATTGTCTTGTAATAAAATCCCCAAAAATTTCAAATCATATTATTTTTACGAATGATACTGTTCAATTAATATCGGAGCATCAGTTTGAATGGTTGGGTCGTTTTGATACCATCATAAATTCTGGAGGTGTAAAATTACATCCAGAAAGCATCGAGGAAAAATTATCAAGAATTCTGACTACTCGTTTTTTTGTGGCAGGAATTCCTGACTCAAAATTGGGAGAGAAACTTATATTAGTAGTTGAAGGAACGTTTCAAGAAATCAATATTAGTCAGGTGCACTTGTCCAAATTTGAAATTCCAAAAGAAATTTATTTTGTAAATGAGTTTGTGCAGACAGCCACCAAAAAAATAGCACGTAAAAAAACATTGGCGTTACTTTCCTTTTAATACTCTTTGTTTGGAGCTTTTAGAATTCGCTCTGTATTGACAGTAAAAGCTAAAATTTATTATAAAATAAACTTTTAATAATACCGTCCGAAAGTCCAATTTTTGGAACATAGATCTTTCTAGCGCCACTCCATTTCATCGCAGATAAATAAATTTTCGTGGCAGGAATTATTACATCTGCTCTATCTGGATTTAAACTGAGTTCAGAAATTCGTTCATTAAATGACATTTGTTTTAAAAACTGATATTGTGCATTTAAGTAGATATATGAAATGGGTTTTCCCTCTGTTCTGCCAGACATTTTAAATAATTTATTAATATTCCCCCCTGAACCAATTAAACATACTTTTTTTAAATTTTTTGTATTTTTTTTGATCCATTTTTCTACATTAGAGAACATTTCTTTATTGGTAGATTTTTTATTATTAAGAAGTCGAACGGTTCCCATTTTAAAAGATTTTGAAGTAATTAACTTTCCTTTCGAAAACAAGGTAATTTCAGTACTACCTCCTCCAACATCTACGTACAGGTAGGAGTTATTTCCTTCTATCAATTGATTTAAATCTGTAGAAGAAATAATTTTAGCTTCTTCTTTTCCTCCAATAATATCAATCTGAACCCCTGTTTTACGATGTATTTTTTCTACAACTTCTTTTCCATTACTAGCTTCCCTCATTGCAGAGGTAGCACAGGCTTTATATGTTTTGACCCCATGAACTTTCATTAATAATTTAAAAGCTTCTATGGCATCAATCATTCTATTGGTGTTTTGCTCGCTTATAATTCCGCTGACAAATGCATCTGCACCTAAGCGAATAGGAACTCGTACTAAAGAAGATTTTTTAAATTGAGGTTCTTTGTCTTCAGAGACAATAACGTTGGAGATAAGAAGTCTAATGGCATTCGAGCCGATATCTATTGCACCGTATTTTTTTATTTCTAACAATTGATTTTATTTATGATTTTTTGGAAATTCTACCATAAAAGTTTTCCCTTTTTTAATATTTTTCCAGTGTTTTTCTTCGAATTGAATACCAATAACTCCACAAGTTGTGACATGTGAAATAGGCCTATTCCCATACTTATTTACAAATGAGTTGATGCCGTGATCATGACTAAAAACAATGGCAGAATTAAAACCATCGTCAAGTGCATTTACGGTTTTCACTAGGTAACCATCACTAAAACTGTACAACTGTTTTTTTATTTGAAGGTTCGATAAAGGGAATTGTAATTTCTCGCAAAAAATAATAGCAGTATGAAGGGCTCTGTTAGCACTACTAGAAACAAAAACATCTGGTCTCTCTATTTTTTTTGATAGAAAGGAAGCCATTAAATGAGCATCTTTTATTCCACGTTTTTTAAGAGGCCTGTCTATATCTTTTATTCCAGTATATTCCCAAGAAGATTTAGCATGTCTAACAATGTATAAAGTTTTCATTGAAATGTTGTTGTTCAATTGTAAATATAAAATTTATGGGGCTAATCTCTCTACTTTCCATGAAAAATCTTTCATCAAAGTATATCTAATTCTATCGTGCATTCTGTTTGGTCTTCCCTGCCAGAATTCGATAGAAATTGGTTTTACGAGATATCCTCCCCAGTGTTTGGGTCTATGAATAGAACGGTCCTTAAATTTATTTTCATAAGCTTTTAAATTTTCATCCAATATTTCTCTGGAAGATACCACAGAACTTTGATGCGATGCCCAAGCCCCTAACTTGCTTCCAGCGGGTCTCGATTCAAAATAGTCATCAGACATCTCTTTTGGAAGGAGTACAGCTGTTCCTTTGATAATAATTTGCTGTTCTAAAGCTGGCCAAAAGAAAGACAAACAAATGTGGTTGTTTGCGGCGATTGCTTTTCCTTTTTCTGAGTTGTAATTTGTGTAAAAGATAAATCCCTCTTCTGTGTATTTTTTTAATAAAACAACTCTACTTTTAGGAAAACCATCCACTCCAATGGTAGAAATTGTCATGGCATTTGTTTCCTCTACACTATTAGACTCATCAGCGGTTAAAAACCATTGTTTAAATAAATCTAATGGTTTTTTTGGGCAATTACTTTCTAAAAGTTCTTGCTTTTCATAAGATTTTCGATAATTACTTAAGTCTTTTGCCATTTCTTTGATTGCTATATATCTATTTTTTAGAGGAGTACGATTTGGTTTCAGGCCTTGTTATTTTAGTTTTCTACCTTTACTTTACAAATGATTGTATCAATTTCGTTGCATAAAAGAAAGTTTATGACTTCTTTTCTTGTAACAAATATAATCCAATAAAAGTTAAAAATCCATTTAAAACCAATACAAAAAAACCAAAATCGAACCCTAATTTTTCATTACTATAATAACTAATCCCATAGGTCAATATTGGAGCAATGATGCAGAGTAAAGGTACTTTTTTGTCTGTAACTTTTAGGGATGTAAATAAACCAAAAGCATACAAACCTAATAAAGGTCCATAGGTGTATCCTGCAGCTTTAAATATGTTTGCAATGACACTTTGATCAGCAATAAAATACTTAAAAATGAGTATGGTCGCAATTAATACAAGAGAGAAAATAATATGAATTTTTTTTCTAATTTTTTCTTGCTCCTTGATGTTGTTTTTTTTGTCAATTTCTAAGATATCAATACTAAAAGATGTGGTTAAAGAGGTTAAAGCTGAGTCGGCACTCGAGTAGGCTGCAGCAATTAAACCCAATAAAAAGAATAGTGCAGTAGCAGTTCCTAAATTTCCTTCTATGGCAACAATTGGAAATAGCTCGTCTTTATGAGCGTCAATTCCATTTCGTTGGGCATAATCGGTCAATAAAACTCCCAAGGCTAAAAAGAAAAAGTTTACAACCACCAAAACAATGGTAAACCAAAACATGTTTTTTTGTGCATCTTTTAAGTGGTTACAGGTCAGGTTTTTTTGCATCATATCTTGGTCTAATCCTGTCATTACAATTGCAATAAAGGCACCCGATAAAAACTGCTTCCAAAAATAATTACTAGCATTGATGTCATCAAAAAAGAATGTTTTTGAAAATTCACTGTCTTTGACATACGTAAACAAATTACTGATTTGCATTTCATTAGAAATGGTGTAAATACAGACTCCAACTGCAATTAACATAAAAAGTGTTTGTAAGGTATCTGTCCAAACAATGGTTTTAATGCCTCCTTTGTGTGTGTATAACCAAATTAATAAAATTGTAATTGACACGGTTACCCAAAAAGGAATTCCAAAGGCGTCAAATAGGATTATCTGTAGTACATTCGCCACTAAAAATAATCTAAAAGCTGCTCCAATGGTTCTGGAAAGTAGGAAGAAACTTGCTCCTGTTTTATAAGAATATGTGCCAAACCTATCATCTAGATAGGTGTAAATGGAGGTCAGATTCAATCGATAATAGAGGGGGAGTAGTAGCAGTCCGATCACTGCATACCCAACTACATAGCCTAAAACCATTTGAAAATAGCTCATATTAGCTCCTTCTACCCATCCAGGAACTGAAATAAAGGTAACTCCAGAGAGTGAAGCTCCAATCATTCCAAATGCAACCAGATACCAGGGAGAGGTATTGTTTGCTTTAAAAAAAGTTTTGTTGTTTGCTGATTTACCTGTGAGGTAGGAAATAAAAATTAAGACACCAAAATAACCGAGAATTAAAAAAACAATATATATGGGTTTCATGTTTAAAATTTACATTTTACAAGTTACGAATATATGTTTTTTAGTAGATAGTTATTAGATAAATAAAGAAGTACTTCTTTTTTCTTTTTTATAGGATTTTTTCTTGTGAATGAGTTAAATTTGTGGATATGGATTTTTCTTCAAAATTATTAGAAAACGCAGTTAATGAAGTTTCCCGTTTACCTGGTATTGGTAAACAAACTGCTTTACGTCTGGTATTACATCTATTAAAGCAGCCCTCAGAGCATACAAAATATTTGTCTGAAGCATTGTTGCATTTAAGAAATGATGTGAAAACATGTGAAAAATGTTACAATATTTCAGATGTTGTTTTGTGTGATATTTGCAGCAATCCAAAAAGAAATCCTGAGATTATTTGTGTTGTTGAGGATATTAGAGATGTAATGGCTATAGAAAGCACTTCACAGTTTAATGGACTGTATCATGTTTTAGGTGGGAAAATTTCACCTATCGAAGGAATTGGACCTCAAAACTTACAGATAGATTCTTTGGTACAGAAAGTTGCAAATGGAGAAATAAAGGAGCTTATTTTTGCCTTAAGTTCTACCATGGAAGGAGATACCACTAACTTTTATATCTATAAACAAATAGAAAAATTTGACATTGCAACCTCTACGATTGCACGTGGAATCTCTGTTGGTGATGAACTAGCATACGCCGACGAGGTTACACTAGGAAGATCAATCGTAAACAGGATACCTTTTTCTCAATCGTTAAAAGCATAAAAAAACCTACAAATAGTAGGTTTTTGATTTTTGGTATTTTCTGATGTGTTATTTTTTTTTGAATATATATACATTCCCTAAACGTCTAAAAACACCATCATAATCTCGATTTTCACTTGTAACTATCATTTTACAAACGGTATTTTTTTCAGAAAAAATTATATCAATGATAGTACCATCGATGGTATAATTATCATCAATATTATTTTGCCAAGTTGTTTCCTCTTTTTTTTTGTAGCAACGTTTTCCGATATCAACCATGTATGATATTCCAGAAAGAGATCCGCTTGGGTGAAATGTAAGGGTGGTTTGCTTTTCACATTCTGTAATAAGATCTACTCCGTTTACAATGATAGATTTCGTTTGCCACTTTCCAATAATAGGATCTGACAGTGCATTATCGAGGTCAGAATCATTCTTTTCACAAGAAATAATACTAATCATTACGAAAAGCAGTAAAAATACTTGTTTCATTTTTTAGAGGCTTTTTTTATGTTGTTAAAGTGTTATTTCTTTTTGAAAGTATAAAAAGAGTTCGCATTATTATACAAACCAATATTGTAAGAATTTATAAATTTGATTGAAAATAAATTATTGTTTTCAGAGAACAATATTTCTACGGGAGCTTCGTCTATAGTGTAAGTTACGTCACCATTTTTTTTCCAAGTTGAATTTACTTCCTTTTCATTACAAATTGTATTTAATCTGTCACCATTGTTGTAAATCATTCCAGTAATAGAACCATCTTTGTTAAAACTTAAACTAGTTTTTTTTTCACAATCAACAATTAAATTTGAATTCGAACTGATTGGTGTGTCATAATCTAACAGAATATTCCAATCTCCAATAATTAAATCCTCTGTGGAGGAGTTGTTAGAATGACTCGACTCTGGGGAATAAGAGACAGATCTAGAATCAATTTCACTACAAGAAAAAATACTTGTGATCATTAAAAGCATTACAATTTTTTTTTTCATTTTTCATTTTTTTAGAATTTATCCACCTATGTTAATAAAAAAAGAATCATCTCTTCCTTTTTTTTAGCAATTTTAGACAGAGAGGGTTATAAGTACTTTAAAATTATGAAAATGTATAAGTTGATATGTATTACATCCACAATTTCTTTGGTACGGATAGAAGCAACTTTGCAAGAGATTTACAGGGTAGCAAAAGTATTTTTTAAGCAGAGAATTGGATGTTAGATTTTAAATGGGAGGTTTATTTTCGCTATGTACGTCCTAATTTTTTATTTTTTCCCAATTTTTCTTTTCTTTTTTCTTTTTGTAGAGCTTGATTCTTAACATCATTAACAGACCAAAAAGAAGTCTATTTCGACAAAAATAGCCTTTAGATAGCTCCTGATGTATTATTTCTTTTTGAAAGTATATTCATCATCTAAAACTTTAAAAATATCATCTAAAACTCTTGAGATATCCTCATAATCTGGATCTTTACCTGTCACTATCATTTTACAAACAGTATTATTCTCAGAAAAGAAGATTTCCACAATAGCACCGTTAATACTGTAAGTTCCATTATCATTTTTTTTCCAAGTTGAATCAATTTTGTCGTTGGTACAATTGTTTCCAAGATCAGTTGCATGAGCTGTTCCGGAAACAGAATGATACGGATTAAATTCAAGAGCAGTAAGTTTATCACATTCTGAAGTAATATCGATTCCTTTTTTAATTAAAGAGTGAAGTATCCACTCTCCGATAATTAGATCCTCTTTTGGTGAATCTCCATGTTTACCGATCTTAGAATTATCAGTACAAGAAAAAATACTTGTGATTATTAAAAGCATTACAATTTTTTTTTTCATTTTTCATTTTTTTTAGAATTTATCCACCTATGTTAATAAAAAAAGAATCATCTCTTCCTTTTTTTTAGCAATTTTAGACAGAGAGGGTTATAAGTACTTTAAAATTATGAAAATGTATAAGTTGATATGTATTACATCTACAATTTCTGTGGTACGGATAGAAGCAATAGAAGCAACTTTGCAAGAGATTTACAGGGTAGCAAAAGTATTTTTTAAGCAGAGAATTGGATGTTAGATTTTAAATGGGAGGTTTGTTTTCGCTATGTACGTCCTAATTTTTTATTTTTTCCCAATTTTTCTTTTCTCTTATCTTTTTGTAGAGCTTGATTCCTAACATCATTAACAGACCAAAAAGAAGAATTCCAACAACTCCCCAAATCCAGTTGATTGCGTTTTGAAGTGTTACTAAAAAAACAATAGCAAAAAGGATAATAGTAGCTATTTCATTCCAAATTCGGAGCTGTATTGCACTGTATTTTATAATATTCTTTTGTAGTTGTGAGAATATCCTCTGGCAGGAAAAATGATAAAAGTAAAGTGCTAGAACAAAGGTTAATTTAACATGCATCCAAGGCATTTTTAAGTAATACGGGTTTTTATACAACATCCAAAAAGCAAAGAAGCTTGCTAAAATTGCTGAAGGCCATGTAATAATATACCAAAGTCTTTTACTCATCAATTTGTATTGCGTTTGTAAAATTTCTTTGGCAGGATCTTCTTTTTTTTCTGCCTCTACATGATATATGAATAAGCGAACAATATAAAACAAACCAGCAAACCAAGTAACTACAAAAATAATATGTAGTGACTTTATGTATAGGAAATCCATATTTTAATATAATTACAAAGTTTTCAAATCTAGGAGTTCATACGAATATAAACACTTATTGTCAATCTACAGGGTCTTTACTTGTTTTTCCATTCATGTATCCAAGAAACCATGACAGCTACCCAGTCATCATTGTCATTCATGCAAGGGATGTGTTTATAGTCAGTACCGCCAGCTTTCATAAAATCTTCTTTACCTTCCATGGCAATTTCTTCTAGTGTTTCTAAGCAATCTGATACGAAAGCAGGGGTAATGACCGCTACTTTTTTCTTTCCTTCTGATGGAAATTTTTCCAATTCAAAATCGGTATAAGGTTTTAGCCAAGGATCTTTTAATAAACGAGATTGAAACGAGTTGCTATAGCTTCCTTCCTTTAAATTTAAAAATGCTGCGATGCCCTTTGTAGTTTCAAAACATTGATGTCTGTAACATGTATAATGTGCTACGGAATTTCGTTCGCAACAAGAGCCATCTATTTTACAATGATTTTTTGTTGGATCTGATTTTTTGATATGTCGTTCAGGAATACCATGATACGAAAATAGAATATGATCGTAATCAAATCCTTTCAAATGATGTGCAATATTATCACTCATTGCTTTGATATAATCTGGCCTATTATAAAAAGGAGGTAAAGTATCTAATTCTACCTGTGGATACTTTGCTGCTAAAATTTTTTCAGCTTGGACAACCACTGTTTCATAGGAGGACATCGCATAATGAGGGTAGAGTGGTGCTAAGAATATTTTTGTGACTCCTTTGTCTATGAGGTTTTTAATTCCCTTTTCCATACTCATAGATCCATATCTCATAGCCAATTCTACAGGGATATCTGTTTTTTCAATTACTTTTTTTGTAAATCTTTCAGAGATGACAACCAACGGAGAGCCTTCTTTCCACCAAATTTTTTTGTAGGCGGCACCAGATTTTTTTGGTCTTATTTTTAAAATGATTCCTTTGATAAGTATCCAACGTTTCCAGAAAGGAATGTCAATTACACGTTCATCCATTAAAAATTCACCTAAGTATTTTTTTACGTCTTTAGTTTCTGTTGAATCTGGAGATCCTAAGTTGTTTAGTAAAATTCCTTTCATTATAATTTTAGTTTCAATAATTTTAGTTTCAAAGTTGAGCGTATGTCTTTTTTATTTTTTATTCTTCGATCTGATTGGTAGCTTCATACAAAGTTATGGCTAAACTATGGATAACATTCATAGAAGAATTTCGACCAAACATTGGTATCGCAATCGTAGAATCGATGAAATTTGTATTCTCAATTCCGTTTCTTTCACTACCCAAAAGTAAAACGATTTTTTTATGATTTTTAAAATCAAAATCTTGAATATTGATGCTTTGATCAGTTATTTCTATGCCAATAATCGTATTGCCTTCATTTTTTAATTGATTCATGAGTTGCGGAAAGTCAGTATACACATGATGCGAAATTTGATCAATTGTATTCCTGGCAGTTTTTTTTACAATTCTGTTTTCGATGTTTGGAGAGTTTTCATGTAAATAGATTTCTTGTACGCCAAAACTTTCTGAAATTCTAAAACACATTCCTATATTTTCTGGAGTTCTAATTGCATCGCAAACAATGGTGATGGGAAATTTCTTTTGACTGTTTTTGATATCGTCGTGTATTAGTTGTTTCAAAGTATCTCTATTTATTCAAACTCATTACGTATTTCTTTGGAGTTGTGCCAAACTTTTTCTTAAAGGCAGCAATAAAATGACTAGCAGTACTGTAGCCAATCTGAAGTCCAACCTCATTGACATTGAATTGATTACTTTCAAGTAATTTTCTTGCATATTCCATTTTGTAATCAAAAAGAAAGCTATATACTGTATCACCATATATTTGTTTGAATCCTTCTTTTAATTTTTTTAAATTCAATCCTATTTCATTTGATAATTCTTGTAAACTAGGAGGTTCAGCCATTCTGGAAATAATAATTTCTTTTGCTTTTCTAATTTTTAAAACATTTTGTTCGTCAACTAAGAAAGGGCAGTATTCGCCGTTGGTGTCTTCTTCTTTTTGAAAATGCAGACTCAATAATTCGTATGCCTTTCCTTTTATGTATAAATCTCTTATTGAATTGTTGCTATTGGAATTAATTATTTGCTTCAAAACCAACGAAACGCTTGATTTGATTTCAGTATCGTCATAGTATTTTTTATTACTGTTTTCATCGCTTAAAAAATGAATATATCCAGATTCTTTAGAAAATAAAGAATGGAATTTTTCAATAGAAATTAATAAAGAAACTAAGGTTGTTTTGGGTTGAATTTCTAAATTAATTGGTAAAACCCTTTGGGGATTATACAATAAAATAGATCTATTATCCAACACGTCAAAAGAATAGTTTCCGTTGTTGAATAGGAATTTTGAATTTCCTTGTAAGCAAAAATGAATTTGTATATAACTGCTATTAATCTCTCTTTCAAAGTTTTCAACTGCGTTGCTTTGATTCTGAAAATGAAGTACATAAAACCCTTTCTCTAATACAATTTCCTCGAAAGTACTTTTACCGACATTTTTTATCATATAAATTCATTTAATTGGGATTCCTTCTATTTAGAATCATTCTACATAAATTTCATGTAAAACCCTATTTATCAACAAAAATAATCATTTACCTATTATTTTTTTGTTAAAAACTATATAAAAAACACAGAGCGTTATAAAAAGTACTTTTAGCGACATTTTTATCTGTAGGAAGGTTTTATTTTTGACAAACTTTTACAATTCAATGCAAAAAGACAGTCAAGAGCACTTTTACAATATTGGAGTTAGCTACAAGAAAGCAGACGCAAACACTCGTGGGAAATTTTCCTTAACAAAAGAAAATCAATCTTCATTGCTAAAACTTTCTAATGAGAAGGGTTTTAAGGGAGTCTTTGTCATATCTACTTGTAATAGAACAGAAATCAGTGGTTTTGCACAACGACCATGTCAACTCATTGAATTATTATGTGAATTTTCAGAAGGAACTATTCAAGAATTCGCAAAAGTCTCAACCATTTATAAAAATCAAGAAGCGATTCATCAGTTGTTTAGAATAGGTACCGGACTGGAAAGTCAGATTTTAGGCGATTACGAAATTGTAGGTCAACTCCGACAGGCTTTTAAATTAGCCAAGTCTTTAAAAGCAACGAATGCATATTCTGAACGATTAATCAATTCAGTATTGCGCGCAAGTAAGAGGGTAAAGAATGAAACGAAATTGAGTTCAGGTACAACTTCTGTTTCTTATGCAGCTGTTCAATATATCATTAAAAATTTACCTGACTACGACTCTAAAAACATATTAGTTTTCGGTTTGGGTAAAATGGGCAAACATACCTGCAAGAATTTAGCTGAATACACGCAAAACAAATCGGTTTGTTTGATCAATAGAACTGAAGATAAAGCGACAGAATTTATTAAAGAACACACTTCCATCAGAAAATCTGTCATTGCAAATTTATCAGAAGAAATTGAAAAAGCAGCGGTTTTAATTGTTTCTACAGGCGCAGATAAACCAACCATTACCAAAGAACATATTCGGTCTGACAAAGAATTGTTAATTTTAGACTTGTCTATGCCAGAAAATGTTTCAAAGGAAGTAGCTGAGTTCAAAGGCGTTTCTTTGGTAAATATTGATGAGCTTTCTAAAATAACAGATGAAACTCTAGCAGCTCGCCAACAAGAGGTTCCTCTTGCAGAGGCAATTATAGAAACCCACAAAGCAACATTTAATGAATGGTTAAATCACAGAAGGTTTACTCCTGCCATTGCTGCTCTAAAAAAATCATTGGAAAACATTAAAAATGACGAAATTGATTTCCAGAAGAAAAAAATAGCTCATTTTGATGAAGCTCAAGCGGAAATTTTAACCTCACGTTTTATCCAAAAGATCACAACACAGTTTGTAAAACATTTAAAAGATGAAGATACTTCCGTTTCACAAAGTCTTCAGGTAATCAACAAGGTTTTTCAATCTTAATAAAAAACTCAATGCAGAAAGTAATAAGGATAGGAACCCGCGATAGCCAACTAGCGCTTTGGCAAGCTAATAAAGTCAAAAAAGAGTTGAAAGAGTTGGGGTACGAGTCTGAGTTAATTCCTATAAAGTCTCTTGGAGATATTGTTTTAGATAAACCCCTTTATGAATTGGGTGTTACAGGTGTTTTTACAAAGAGTTTAGATATTGCAATGTTGAATAAAGAAATAGATATTGCTGTTCATTCTTTGAAAGATGTTCCCACTGTTTTGCCAGAGGGAATTGTACAAGCGGCAGTTTTAAAGCGCGCAAATTATACAGATTTATTGGTTTTAAAAGATACAGAAGAGTTTTTTGGACAACCCAATGGAGTCATTGCAACAGGAAGTCTGAGAAGAAAAGCTCAATGGTTACATCGATATCCAACTCATAGAGTCGAAGACCTTCGAGGAAATGTAAATACTCGTTTAGAAAAACTATCTGATAGTGAAACTTGGAATGGAGCAATTTTTGCAGCTGCAGGTTTAGAGAGGTTAGGCATAAGAGAAAAGGGGGCGATTCCATTAACTTGGATGATTCCTGCGCCAGGACAAGGAGCAATAATGATTACAGCCTTAGAAGAAGATGATTTTGTCATCGATGCTTGTGAGCAATTAAATCATCATGAAACAAAAGTTTGTGTAGGTATAGAAAGAGAGTTTTTACATCTTTTAGAGGGGGGTTGTACTGCACCAATAGGAGCGTTGGCTTATGTAGATGAAAAAACGGAAGAAATTAATTTTAAAGGTGTTTTGTTAAAAAGAGACGGCTCAAAAAAAATTACTGTTAATAAAATAGCAAAAATTGGGCGCCATCGTTATTTAGCAAAAGATTGTGCAGATTACGTAATTAATAGAGGAGGTAAAGAGCTGATTTCAGAAGATAAAGAAGTGGCTACCAAGTTAGCAGCTTCTGTATATTCGACAAAGAAACTTTCTGAATTACAAAAAGAGAAAGTATCCTTAGCAATTGGTATCCAAGACAGCGATTTTATTAAAATTCGTTTTAATAGAATTCCACCCAAATTGATCAAAAATCAACTAGAGAATGTGATCATCACAAGTCAAAATGGAGTTGAAGCCCTGTTGAATTCTTTCACAAAAGAAGCCCTGGATTTTAAAAATATTTTTTGTGTAGGTAGAAGAACTAAAAAGCTAATTGAAAATAAAATTGGTTCAGTTGTTCACGCTGCAAAAAACGCGACAAAACTTGCAGAATATCTATCTACAGAATTAAAAAACAAAGAAGCTACTTACTTTTGTAGTGATCTTAGACTAGATGTTTTACCCAATTCTTTGAAAGAAAACGGGAT